>ERZ859738.56-NODE-56-length-80770-cov-2.614409_pt1 | contig 80770 bp, 74 predicted proteins | sample MGYA00510122_ERZ859738 | MGnify/ENA primary metagenome ERZ859738 (study PRJEB30046, sample SAMN00715139) | human gut metagenome | study: EMG produced TPA metagenomics assembly of the A metagenome-wide association study of gut microbiota in type 2...
ATCTCCGCTTCAACGGTTTAGTGTATTGAATTTTCCTATATTAAAGCACGGATTTTGGATTTGTCGATACCAAATTTTGCTTTTGCGGAAATTTTACCTACATTTGCAGTTGGTTTTGGCTTGCGGGGGCTGAATCGCAAGCATTGACACAAAGAAAATCATAGCATTCCCCACGAGCCAAGGAATGATTTTCTCCGACGCCCTTGCCTGCATCACTGGCGGCATTGCCGAAGCCTTTTACGGGATGCCGCCCAAATTGCAGCAGGAAACCTTGAAGCGTCTGCCGGAGAAAATGCGGGCGGCGTATGAGCTGTTCCGGCAGAACCTCGAGCGTAAAATGTGAGACTGCCGGTGCATAGAATCTGTCCCCCGGAGAGAGGTAACAAGCCCTCCGGGGTTATTTTTTGTTTTTCGAAACCTTTTCTGTAGGAAAAAAGCGTGATATACTGAGAACGACAACTCGGAATTTATGGAGGAAAGCCCGATGAAAGAAAAAACGTATCACACTCGTTGCGGAATGATTCACTATTGGGCAAGCGTGTCAAACCTGGATGCACTTACTCTTGTTTTTCTGCCGGGTTTGACTGCGGATCATCGATTGTTTGATAAGCAGATTCAACATTTCAAGGAGAAGTATAATGTTGTGGTATGGGATGCACCGGCACACGCCTCCTCATGGCCGTTTCGGTTCGATTTTGATCTGTTCGATAAGGCAAAATGGCTGAACGATATCTTAAACCAAGAAGGAATTACAAAGCCTGTTATGATCGGGCAGTCTATGGGCGGATATGTGGGACAGGCTTATGCGCAGCTTTATCCTGACAAAATGAAAGGTTTTGTCTCCATTGACTCTGCACCGCTGCAACGAAGTTATGTGACGGCAGTTGAACTTTGGCTTTTGAAACGGATGGAACCGGTATATGCTCACTATCCGTGGAAATGGCTCCTGAAATCGGGGTCGGAAGGCGTTGCCACGTCTGATTACGGTAGAAATCTCATGCGCGAAATAATGCTGACTTATGACGGCAATCAGAAACGCTATGCACAAATTGCCGGACATGGTTATCGTATTTTGGCAGAGGCAATGGAAAAGAATCTGGCGTATGAGCTTAAGTGTCCGGCTTTGTTGATATGCGGCACACAAGATCGTGCCGGCTCGTGTATACGGTATAATAAAGCATGGCATCGAAAGACCCGGATTCCTTTGAAATGGATTGAAGGAGCCGGGCATAATTCTAATACAGATAACCCGGAGTTGATAATTAGTCTGATACAAGAATTTGTCTCAGGCATTTAACAACAGATAATTTCTGGTTTAATGAGAAGAAAGTATGGAATGCCGGATGCATTTCATACACTGCAAATAATGGGAGAAGATAGATAATGCTTTGAGTTGACTTGATTGGATTTCATTGATATAATAAGTTTCACTACATTAATGAAAGCGGTGATATGAGTGAAACTAGATAGAGCGGGATTAGAATGTGTTGAGAATAAGTTTTTAAAACTTCCAAATATTGAGAAATATGAAGTTGTCCGCAGGACAGAAGATGGTTTTATTGCATCTGTGGAGATGGATGACGGGTATGAGTTTCATATAAATGCCTGCTTCCTGAATAGGGTATTTCCGTCCACAATCATGAAATTGATTGAAAAGAGGGATAAAAGTCAGGGAGTTAGCATTTTGGTTGCTCCATATATTTCAGAGAGAACCGCGCAAATATGTGAAGATAACGGGATGGGTTATTTTGACTATGCCGGAAACTGTTGGTTTGTAGGTCATTCTATTTATTTGTCTGAAAAAGGAAATAAGAATCCAAGACCCAAAGAACAAAGGTCTGTGTTTATATTTGAAAAGACTTCCGTGGTGTCTTCCTGTATTTTGCGTGAGTTGTTTGCGGATGTAACTAAGATATGGAAGCTTAAATATCTATCGGAAAAGGTGAATTGCAGTATTGGACAGGTATCCAAACTGATGAAAGTTCTGGTGGAAAATGCATGGGTAGAAAAAATGTCGGATGGTTATAAGGTTATTGATCCGGAATCACTCTTGTTGGAATGGAGCAAGGATTATGGTAGAAAAGAAATAACATCCTATGCTTGCTATAGTTTGGATAATATATCTGTTATTGAGGAACGATTAAAAAAATTGAAGACAGATACGGGGATTGATTCTTATCTTACCGGATTGTCCGGTGGAGTGCGTTATACGCCAGTGGTGCGTTACAATAAGGTACATGTTTATATCGCGCCGGAGGATATTCAGGAAGCAATCCGGTATTTGGATATGAAAGAAGTAAACAGTGGTTCAAATGTGGTTATTTTTTCATTAGAAAATGATTCCTATATCAAGGATTATAGGGTGATTGATGACTTAGCAGTAGTATCCCCGCTGCAAATATATTTGGATTGTATGCAGATAAAGGGCAGGGGAGAAGAAATGGCGGATGCGGTTTTGAGGAAGGAGATTCTTAGGTGATAAGAGATGAAGACTTGAAAAGCAGCATAGACTATTCGGAAGGTCAGAAGCGGGCAGCACATAGAGTTCTGGTAGAGTTGGTTAATGTTTTTCGGGAATATGAAGATGAAATCCGTGTGGTAGGAGGCTGGGTCCCGGATTTAATGTTTCCGGAAGAAGGTCATGTGGGAAGTGTGGATGTAGATATTATGATTAATCATCTTACTTTGCAGGATGAAGGTTATCAGAACATGTCGAGGATACTTCAGAAAAATGGATACAAGGAGCATCCAGAAAAATATTTTTCCTTTATAAAGAGATGCAACAGATTATCATTCAGTTCATGGAGGAAAAATAATGTTTAGCGAAATGCGGAGAAAGAAAAGAGAAATGGATACAGAGGCGGCTGAATCACTTTTGAAGTGCAGCCGTCGGGGCATTCTTGCTGTAAATAGAGATAACATGAAGATCGTAATAATACATGGTCAAAGTCATAAAGGCTCAACCTATCATATTGCTCATATGTTAGCAGAAAAATTAGATGGCGAGATAAAAGAATTCTTTCTTCCAAGAGATTTTGGAGAATTTTGCGTTGGATGTACAAGATGCATTCTGGAATCGGAGAAGAAATGTCCCCATTATGAAAAACTAAAGCCATTAACGGCTGCAATCGATGAAACGGATGTGATTATCTTAGCCAGTCCGGTTTATGTATATCATGCGACAGGATCCATGAAGGCCTTTTTAGATCATTATGGATACAGATGGATGGTGCATTGTCCGGAAGAATCGATGTTTAAAAAGCAGGGCGTATGCATATCGACAGCGGCTGGTGCAGGCATGAAATCGACGAACAAGGATATGATGGATAGTCTGCTTTTCTGGGGAGTGGCCAGAATATGTTAGTGTTGCTGCCGTTAATTGGAACGGCGTCAGTGAAAAGAAAAAGAGAAAAATTGATAAAGCAACCTCAGAAATTGCAAAAAAAATCGGGAACCGTTCGGGCAATGTGAAACCCGGGATCAAATCCAGGGGAATGTTTATGGTTATGCGTTTCATGCAGAAGATAATTGCAAATCCCAAGGATGTTGCATATTGGGAGGAAAAGGGCTGGCTTGGTAAAGAAAGACCCTGGAAATAAAAGAAATCATTCCACGGGTATATTTCAATTGCTATAATTTTGAAGAAACGCACAAATTTGGTACATATAATTTTGAAAAAACGTACATCTACAGGAAGTAGAAGCCTATATTAATGGATATGTATGGTTGTATGGTGGTATTTATGGTAAATAAGGATGAGAATTGTTATGGATAGAATTGCAGGCGCTATGGCAGAAAACACGATGGAGATAAAAAGAATTGATTATGATTTTTCTGTATGTAAAGTAGAGGACTATTCACTTGCCAAGCTGGATTCGGAGTACTGTTTTATAGGAAAAACAGATGAAGAAAATTCCCTGGTGTGCATTACTGCACAGGTTCCACCTAATGTTACGGAAAGAGACGATGGATGGAAGGCATTTCGTATACAGGGGATCCTTGACTTTTCCCTGATTGGGATCTTATCTGGAATTTCCGGGATTCTTGCAGATTATAAAATAGGTATTTTTGCAATTTCTACTTTTAACACAGATTATATTATGACGAAACAGGAAAATTATGAAAGAGCGTTGAAGATCCTTCAAGATGCCGGGTATAAAATTGTGTGATGGATCGAATTATTTTTTATAGCAATTTTTCTGTGTAAATTGGAATTTGGAGGTGATGCATTTATGCCTAAAATAATTTGGTGCGGTAACAAATCCTGGGATACAGATTTCCCGGAAAATACGTTGCCAAACAATGCAAAACGAATAGAAAGACCGGACAATATTTTTAAAAGCAGTATGCCGTACGGTATTTTACCACTTATTTTTAGTTATGCAATAATATATATTAAATGGTTTGTTATTGGCGAAAGAGCAATGAATCCGATATATGTTCCATTGGGTATAATATCGGGGCTGCTATTGATGCCTGTTCACGAAGTTTTACATGGAGTTTGCTATAAAAAAGGTCAAAAAGTCTACATAGGAATATGTTTAAAAAAGTTTGCTGCTTTTGCAGTATGTCACGAACCAATCAGCAAACGTCGTTTTATAATAATGAGTTTAATGCCTATGCTTTTAGGCATAATACCTTTGGCTATATTTCTTTTGTCTCCATCCAATGCAGTTCTTTCGGGAATATGTATTCCAATGGGGATTATTGGTATGCTTTCTCCGATGCCAGATTATATGGATGTCCACATTATTTGCAAACGAATACCTAAAGGTGCTTTGGTTCATACTCAAAACGATGGGTTTTACTGGTACAAATAGTATTTGTTCGTTAGGTGAGAAGATATGATTTTAAATATGCGGAAGCATTACATTGATAATTTAAGATGGCTTATACTTTTGATACTTATACCATATCATGCAGCACAGGCATGGAATACATGGGGGGAGCCGAACTATATTTTTTTTGAAGGGAATCGGGCAATTAGCAGTATTATTGTCTTTTTCAGTCCTTATTTTATGCCGCTGTTGTTTGTGTTAGCAGGTATAAGTACAAAATTTGCATTACAAAAGAGGACAAAAAAAGAGTATCTGATTGAGAGAGTACATAGGTTACTGGTTCCACTTTTGTTTGGAACCATCTTTTTCATGCCTGTTATGACGTATTTGGCAGACAGCTTTCATGGTTCTTATCAGGGTGGATTTTGGGCGCATTACGTTGTGTTTTTTACAAAATTGACAGATTGGACCGGGGCAGATGGCGGCTTTTCACTTGGACAGTTTTGGTTTTTGTTATATCTGATGATTATTTCGATGGCAGGGGTTTGTGTAATTACACTGTTGAATAAGATCCCTGTTAAGTTGAGGAAAACGATTCCGTTCAAAATGGTTTTGGTATTGGGTTTACCCCTCCCACTGCTAAGTGAACTGCTTTCCATAGGTGGAAAAAGCTTTGTGGAATATACCTATCTATTTCTGATAGGATATTATGTACTTGCTGATGAAGAAGTAGTCGATAAAGCAGAGAAGAATAGTTTATTATTGCTTGGTGTTGGCCTGATAGCAACTATTTTGAACGTTTATCTTTTTATTTGGTCAGATGTGGAATTGGTATTTTTAAACCTTATTACAAAATGTGTATCAGAGTGGATTATGATAATTGCTTTCATAGGCTTAGCAAAAAGAAATTTAAACTTTGAAGGTAAAATTTCCAATTATATGAATAAAAGGTCATTCCTATTTTATATCTATCATTTTATCTGGGTTGTTTTGTTTCAGTATATATTATATGGTTTTGTTGGAAATAAAACCATTGTCTTGTATACCGGCCCGGTGCTATTTGCTTATCTGATGACCGCTATTTGCTGTGAAATTAGTATCAGAGTACCTGTTTTGTGTTTTTTGACAGGAACAAAATATAATGCAAATAAGTGATTAGACAGGCCGTGAAATTCAAGCCTGGCAAATTATGAGGGAATCAAAATATGACAAATAAAGAGATACTTGATATTGCAATGCAGCAATCTGCCTACGATACGAATGCTAAGGCTTCTGATTTTCTTATGGACACAAACGTGTTTGTAAAGTCTGGGATTGGTCCATTAGCAAGAAAATACTATAAAGAACCTATTGCCTGCAATCTGGTTTCATATGGAAATAATATAGTTGCGTCTGTAAAAGATGAATATAGAGAAATTGTTGAAAGTTATCTAAGCAAATATGAGTTTTATCATTGTTTTGAAACTCCTAATATGCATTGGTTAGATGAACGGATGAAAGAAAACGGATATCGTGTCTGTTTTATGGCAGAGTATTTTTTACCGGATGTTAATGTTTTGAAAAGAAGAGAATGCAACTATCACCTTAAGGTGTTGGAACAAAAGGATTTTGCAAATTTGTATCTTCCGGTCTGGAGCAATGCACTTTGTGAAGATCGAAAGCAACTGGATGTTCTTGGAGTTGGCGCTTATGATAATGGAAAACTGATCGGACTTGCAGCCTGTTCTGCAGATTGTGATGATATGTGGCAGATTGGAGTTGATGTTCTGCCGGAGTATCGCAGGCAGGGGATTGCTTCTTCCTTAACCAGTAATTTGGCAATAGAGATAATGGATAGAGGAAAGGTGCCGTTTTATTGCTGTGCCTGGTCGAATCTTAAATCTGTTAAAAATGCATTACGAAGTGGTTTTGTGCCGGGCTGGGTGGAGATGACCGTAAAAGCTGCGAGCTTAGTTGAGAACATGAATAAATAACAACGTTCCGTTTGTTTTTGGCTTACATATAAAACAAAGTAAAAGAAATTTTGGTATATAGTAACCGAAATATCTTATATGAAAGAGGTGAGATTCGTATGAAATTGATCCTAGGTAATTACTCAGTACAGTTGATGTAAACTGTTGGCAGATTGTGCTGAGGTGAAAGAAACTTGCTGGCAGTCGTTGGCTGTACTGACCTGATGATTGAAATATAATATAAAGGAGTACAGTTATGCGCTATATAAAAGAAGTATTAAAGAAAAACAGAATATGGGTATTGGTCTACATTGGACTGGGTATATTTAATGCATTTATGGCTAATTACAAGGCCGACTATTTCCAGAAGGTCATTGATGGACTGGATGATGGGACACTTGCATTTGCAGGAGTTGTCATATATGTGTTTATTTTATTGATAAATTATGGTATGAACTATCTGGATAATTATCCGGAAAAGAAACTGGAGCATGGTATTTATCTGGATTTTAAGCTTTTGTCACTTAGAAAAATAAGTACCATTGATTATGCAGAATATCAGAAAACAGGTACCGGGAAACTGGTTCAGAGGATTGAAAATGGTTCATCAGCAGGAAGAAATGTGGTATTTCATTTCTGGCTGCGGTTGATTCGCGACTTGATTCCGACCATCGTCTTTAGTGTATACTTTATCTGGAAAATTGATAAAAAAGTTACCTATGTCCTGTTTGCAGGCTATATACTCATTTTTATCATAACCAATATTTTACTAAAGTTTTTGTATAAGATAAAAGAAAAGATTTTGAACAGTGAAGAGCTGTTCAACCATTATCTGGTCAGAGGCTTTATGGAAATGCCGGTATTCCGTATGAGTAAACAGTTTCCCAATGAAATAAAGAAAACGAGTACTGCGGTATGACATCTTTGGATTTTGTACGGCAGTATCAATAAAGAAAATGGTAATGTTTCGTTGAATGTTTTTGTACAACGAGGGATGAGAGTGCTACCGTTGTCGATGATTGGATTTTGCTGTAAGGATATATTTTCGTCTATCTCGCTATTGATTGATTCACTTGTTATTCAGACAGATGCTAACAGTAAGCAGGTAGCGGATTTTGCATTAATCACTTTTGTACAGTCGCTAAATCTGACAGATAATCAAAGGCATGAATTAATTAGCCTGTTAGATGATAAGTACAGAGTCTCAAGTATAATGGCTATTGCAGTTGGAAATTTAAGTATCTAAACAGGTGAAAAATAATCGTGTAGAATGGAGTAAGGTATGGTTTTAGATCACACAAAAGTTGTTTATACGGCAGAAGATGAGCAGGGATTCACATTTCGACAAATCAATGATGAGGATGCAGCCGTGGAGCTTAGGGCACGGAGAAAAAAGAGGAACAGGTGGGTTTTGATAGCATTTGTGGCATTGCTCATAGGTATGGTTATCAGCACTTTTTTCAATTTTGATGGGAGTGATATCTTTGTTTGTCTGTATTATGTTATAGTAATATTTATAGCTGGAGCATGCGTTCTGACAGAGAATGCAAATATAAGACAACTGAGAAAAAAGCAGGTGTTACAGTATGATGTTGTACTTGTGCAAAAGCAACCAGTGATTGAGACGGAGTCTTATGGCGCTGAAAATATCCGGGATACGAAGCGGTTTTACCCAATATTGGGAAGGGATGTACATTCGGGATATGAGAGTACGTGTTTCCTTTCAGAAGAAGACTATAAGAAAAGAGAAATTGGTGACACGATAACAATGACACGATTTATATGGAAGTAGGGAATGATTGCTGATGTATCCATTGCATTTTCTGGGGTAGTAGCATCAAGTGTATTGATTACAAAACGTAGATCGCATTCTAAATGAGATTTTCTTATATGATCTCTCGGAAGGGAAATATAAAAAAAGATTTGGCGATTATGTTTAACCACGGAGATATCGGCGAAATTGTCTGCAGAGGATACGAAGATGATGAACGGAGATTCCGCTCGTTATTTTTAAATACAGGAGCATAATGTGATGAAAAAGATGTATTTCCTTAAAGATAGAAAAGAGGCGGTTATCGATCGACTGACCTATATGAGTAAACATAGACAGGAGTATCTGCAGGATAAGGAACATGGCATGATAACGCTTCAGTTCAAGCAAGGCATGCCGGTGATTCGTTTCTCATCAGGCAGGGTAACGTCATATTGGGATTTTTCTTTTGATGGGAAAAAGATGACCGTGCAGCGAAGGTGTTCTTTATCTGATAAAATTATCTGGGGAACACTTTTGATTATAGATTTGTTTATTTTATATTTGTTCAGACAGTCGATATGGCTGGGGCTGGCATGGTTTTGTGCGTTGCTGTTACTGGAAGTATTACCGTTCTATGCGCTGGAATCTTGTGTTACTTTTAGACATGTGAAAATGTTTGTGACTCATTATCTGGCTGATTATATAGGGGAAAGCGAGGAAATCTACGAAATGTAAAAGTTAATGAAAGGTTTGTGCCTGATTCTGGGCAGCAGACAATCTTATATTATAATCCGGAGAATCCACATATGATATATGTTCCGGCAGAAAATCAGACGTCTGTATCGACGATCCTGAAAATAATAGGGATTGCTTTTGTGATTTGCGGATGTTTAGTGGGAATCATTGGTTTCGTTGTGTCTAAGAATATGTAAACATATAGTGTGAGATATTTACGGACAGATGATACAGGTTCTGATAATATAATGAATAATATCTATATCCCCCATTTGAAATGGGGGCCGAGGCAAAGCCGGAGCGTTACCTAGAGTTCTTGTTACCAAAGAGAGTAGAAATATAGGTGTTGGTAGAGCCATAATATATAAGTTTGTTGAATATTGCCATTTAAACAAAATAACAAACTGTTACTTGTGGCCAGACGGAGAGACTGCTGAAAGAATATATTACCAAGCAGGATTTCGTTATGTAGAAACAAAGCAGGCAGGACGGGCTATATATAGAGCAATTTAACTTCTAATGATTTGGCTTGGATAAGAATTATCAGGTGTCTTTTCCGGAAGATAAGGCCCGGTGTTGGGAAGATTATATTAAGAAACATTTGGAAGTAGAATATTGGAATGAATACTTAACTGAGGACAAAGTTATTTTTCTATTTCATTTACAGGATGGCTTCAAGAGGTATGAGGTAAAAGATTATCATAATGATGAAGTGTTAGGCTTATGCGAAAAATTATGTAATTGTAAGTTTGCATCTATTAAACAGATGTTATCGGATAATTCGTTTTATGGAAGTATTTTTTGAACCATTTGGATATTATGATGTTCGTATGGTTAGTCATAATGATAACTGCAATTATTCTACTTCAAAAAAATGAGGCAAATTTTTTAGCTTTTATAATACCTTGGTTTATAGGATTAGTTGGATGTTTGACAGTAGTATTTGGAATACTTTGATTTTCAATGATTAAGAAAATATGAATTTATGGGGAAATCGAACGGCTAGGAGACAATAGATTTATGAATAGTTTTACTTGCATGTTATAGTTATAGACGGGGTGACGTGTTTTTGTGCAAACAAAAACATCAATGTTTGTATTTTGATTCAGTGTTTGTATTGAACGGAACCGGTGCAAAGATTAGTATTACTTTTGATTTATCGTGGAAAGTAATGAAATTGTTACAATAGTAAGTAAGCAAATTATGATATTATCGGATATAAGATTAAAAATGTAAAGCAATCAGAGGAAAGAACGATGCAAAGCCATGTACAAAGGGGGAGGGCATTTATATGAAGCAGGATACTTTAGAGAGCAGAGCGATTACGAAGAATGGAGTTAAGAGATTATGTTTTTCCGGATTTTGCATATTACTGGAAGCTGCTTTTATCATCGTTATGATTACAAGATTGAATGAATATGCAGAAATTATCAATCTGATTACAAGATTGTTTGCAGGAATTCTGGTTTTATTTTTGTATTCCTCAGATAAAACTTCGTCTATGAAAATGCCATGGATTATTTTGATCCTTGTCTTTCCGATTATGGGTGTGTCCTTGTATTTGCTGATTGGATTAAACGGAGGCACGCGAAAAATGAAGCAGCGGTATATAGATATTGACAGGAAACTGTTCCCATTGCTTCTGGAAAATGAGGAGGATTTGGAAAGGATTAAGAAAAAGACACCCAAAGCTGGAAATATAAGTGAGTACATTCAGAGAAATGCACATTACCCGGTGTATCAGAATACAGATGTTACATACTATGATGAAGCGATCAAAGGTCTGCATGCACAGATTGACGATCTGTCAAAAGCGGAAAAATTCATTTTTATGGAGTATCATGCAATCGAAGATGATAAGGCATGGCATCAGCTTCAGGATGTGCTTGTAGAGCGTGCAAAAGCAGGTGTAGAGGTTCGTGTTTTTTATGATGATATGGGATCAATCGGATTTATTAACACCGATTTTGTGAAGAAGATGGAACGGCTTGGAATCAAATGCAGAGTATTTAATCCGTTTACGCCGGGGTTAAATGTCTTTCTGAATAACCGTGACCATAGAAAGATCACAGTCATTGATGGAAAAGTCGGTTTTACAGGCGGTTATAATCTGGCGAATGAGTATTTTAATTATACCAATCCATATGGACAGTGGAAAGACACCGGAATCCGGTTGGAAGGGGAGGCTGTCAGATCTTTAACGATCACCTTTTTAGAGATGTGGAATGCTGTCAGTGAGAAAGATAAAAATGACACGGATTTCAGTCAATTTCTCGTGCAAAACGACTACCAGGCTAAGCAGAATGGATTTGTGCAGCCGTATGCGGATATTCCTATGGATGATGAACAGGTAGGCGAGGAAGTGTATATCAGCATGGCAAACAAGGCAGAAAAATACTGTTGGTTTATGACACCGTATCTGATCATTACCGATGAGATGTCTCATGCTTTGTGCCTTGCTGCTAAGCGCGGAGTGGATGTCAGAATTATCACACCGGGAATTCCGGATAAGAAATTAATCTATAGTATTACAAGATCCTTTTATCACGGACTCGTAAAACATGGAGTAAGAATCTATGAGTGGACGCCCGGCTTCTGCCATGCCAAGATGAGTGTTGCAGATGACTGTATGGCAACCTGCGGAACGATAAATCTGGATTACAGGAGTCTCTATCATCATTTTGAAAATGGATGTTTTATGGCAGATAATCAGGCAGTTCTGGACATACGGGACGATCTGAAAGCGACAATGAATGACTGCCGGGAAGTCACGGAAGAATATCTTACCGGACGGAGTACCTATCTGAGGCTGGGGCAGTTGTTTATGAGACTGTTTGCAGGGCTGTTGTAAAGAGAATATCCATATCAGTATGCGATTCTGCAAAAGGAATGGTATTGATAAATGGAGGTGGATTTTATGTGGTTTTGGTGGTTTATGTTCATATGTGATTTGATAATTCCTGTGGTTATGGTTATTGGTGGAAGAATGATGTGGAAGCATTGCCCCAAACATATAAACGGTATGTCAGGATACAGAACAACCCGTTCAATGAAAAATATGGATACGTGGAAATTCGCTCACGACTATTGTGGAAAACTTTGGTGGAAAGCAGGATGGCTAATGATGATACCATCCGCTTTGATACATATTCCATTGTACCATCGTGATAAGAATACGATTGGATTTGCAGGGGTGATTCTTGTGACAATTCAATGTATTATTATGATTGCATCAATTTATCCGACAGAGAAAGCTTTGAAAAAACATTTTAATGATGATGGAACACCTAGGTCTGATTTACAGAAAGATGCATGAAAAGGAAAATAATATAAAACAGTTATTAGCAGATTGGAGAATAAAAATGATTATCAGAAAAGCAGAAGAAACAGATATTCCGATAATTCTGGAATTGTTAAAGCAGGTTTTACAAATTCATGCAGATATAAGGCCTGATATTTTTATTCCAGGTACGACAAAGTATACTGCAGACGAATTAGTGGAACTTTTGAAAAATGATGAAAAGCCAATATATGTTGCCGTGGATGAGAATAATGTTTGCGTGGGGTATGCATTTTGTCAATTACAGGAGCAGCCTTTTTCAAACAATATGGTGCCATTTAAGTCCCTTTTTATTGATGATCTATGTGTTAGTCAGGAGACACGGGGCCGGCATATTGGTGAATGTCTGTTTGAATATGTTAAAAACCAAGCAAAGCAGCTGGGCTGTTATGAAGTAACATTGAATGTATGGGCAGGAAATACCTCGGCAGAGAGATTTTATGAGAAAATGGGAATGCGGACAAAAGAAAGACAGATGGAATATATCTTATGATGTAAGTGCCAAAAGGTATTTTGCGTAAGTAAGAAGAACATGAAATCAGGAAAAATTTGGGAGATATGGAAATGAAGTATATTTTTGTACATGGGCTTGGACAGAATGCGTCAAGCTGGGATAAAACAAAAGAATGTCTTGCAGATAAGTTGGAAATGGTTATTCCTGAATTGAGTGAGTTTATCCGTCAGGGAAATTGTACTTACAGTAAAATATACTCTTCATTTTGTGAATACTGTAATGACTTTTCAGAGCCGGTTCATCTTTGCGGACTCTCGCTTGGCGCAGTTCTTGCTTTGAATTACGCTATAGATTTTCCTCAAAAAGCAGGTTCTCTTGTGCTTATTGCACCACAGTATGATATGCCTAAATTTCTTCTTAAGATACAAAATGTGCTGTTCAAATTTATGCCGGAAAGTCAATTTAAGGATATTGGCTTCTATAAGAAAGATTTTATTACACTTACAAAATCCATGGAAGATATGGATTTTACAAAGAGGCTTGACCGGGTAAAGTGTCCTGTACTTGTTATGTGCGGTGAAAAGGATAAAGTCAATAAAAAGGCTGCAATCAACCTTACAGGAAAATTGACAAATGCAAAATTTATTACCATTGAGCATTCCGGACATGAAGTGAACATGGATAACCCAGAAGGGTTAGCAAAAGCGATAGAGATGGATGGTGATATTTATGCTAAATATATAAATGATTGGAAGGATAAATAATGGGAATATTGGATAAATTTAAGAGGAAAGCAGTAGCCTAACAATCGAAAAAATTATAGCTGAGGATTATACTTATAAGTACTTTGATGAGTGTAAATATAAAATGCTGTAAATATACAGGCAAATAAGTTGAATGATTTGTAGCAAATGTGTATAATATAGTTAGCAGAGAACAAAGCAAGCTAATTTTATGAAACGGAGGAATTGATATGCCAAATATTAAACCTATTTCGGATTTAAGAAATTATACAGCAGTAATCAGCGAGGTTGCATACGGAAAACGAGTTTATTTAACCCGTAATGGACATGGACAATGTGCAATCATTGATATGAAAGAACTAGATGAATTGGATAAGCAGAAAGCTCTCTATCAGCTTATGAGCAAATTGAATGAAGCAGAAATTTCTATTCGTGAGGAGGGAACCATTTCGGCAGATGAGTTAGAAGCAGAATTGGGGGTAGCAGATTGAAGAAAGTTGAATACTCACAAATCGTACGGCGTAAACTTAAAGTATTAAGAGGGCGTTTGACAAGTGAATTTGGTTCGGAAGTATCTAGGAAATCTTTGAATCAGATTACTGATGTAGCTAGAAGCCTTGAAAAATTTGCAGAACGGGGTATAGCTGTATCAGCAATGTATGATATTGAATGTGATTACAGATACCTCTATGTGGGACATAATTATTTGTTTTATAGAATTGAGGCAGATAAGATTATCATTGCAGAAATGTTCGATGATAGGGAAGATTTTATGTATAAGTTGTTTGGTATTTCGACAATATCACAAGAGTCCATAGATTATTGGGACGAGTAATTAAAAATGTACGGAAAACATCAGGCTAAATGAAAAATGATAAAATCATAGCAATAGATGAGTATTATGCCGATGATAGCGCGGCACCACAATGGAGATTGGACAAGCACATAGGAACATTCATTAAATAAATCGGAATTGACCGAGCTCTTTTGCTTGGAGGTGTTTATTTTGAATAATGTATTTGTAATGGCTTGATTTTCAATGATTGAGAAAATATGATTTGTGGAGGAGATTACATAGATTGTTTTATGGGGTAATAGAAAGTAATGTTGATCTTCCAAGTGGCAAATTAAACTATGTTGCTTTTGGAAAGGGGAAGAAAAATTTAATAATCATTCAAGGGTTGAATGTAAGAGATATTAAGGGTGCCGGTGTTTCGTTGGCTCTTATGTATAAGAGATTTGCTAAAGATTATAGAGTATATTTTTTTGACAGGAGAACCAATGTAACAAAAGGGCTTACCAACTGGGAATTGGCAGAAGATATTTACTGTGCTATGGAGGCGCTGAATATTAAATCGGCCGATGTGCTTGGTATATCACAAGGTGGAATGATAGCAATGGCGTTGACGTTGGAACATCCGAAATGTGTCAATAAACTGGTTTTGGGCGTAACCGCAGCCAGAGCAAACAAAAATATTAAAAATATTGTAAGCAAATGGGTAAATTGTGCTCTTAACAAGGATCACATTACCATCAATAAAGAGACCTTTTCGCTGATGTATACGAAAAAATATTTACAGAAATACAAATTATTTATGCCGTTTATGATTAGAATAATTAAACCTAAAGATTTTAATAGATTTGCGATACTCGCATCTGCAATACTGGATTTTGATTGTTATGACAGATTAAATGAGATTAAATGTCCAGTTTTGGTTTTGGGTGGAGAAAAGGATATGATAACGACAGGCAACGCATCTGTTGAAATTGCTGACAAACTGGATTGTGAGATACATATGTATCCGGAGTATGGTCATGCAGCGTATGATGAAGCTAAAGATTTTAATAGTATAATATATGATTTTTTATCTGAATAGTCTAAATTGAATTATACGGCGGTGCTTGTTTTGCATACACAACTTTGGTAAAATGAAAACAGGACTTTCGGGAAGGGGTAAGTGCATGAATAATAAATTATATAAATTAATGAACTGGCCGAGAATTGAAGGAATTGTGTATTCGGAGGAAGCAAACCCGCAGGAGATTCTGGGGGTACATACCACAGGTAAGAATGTCCTGTTTCAGATGTTCTGGCCTGGGGCAGTGAAGGTAAATGTACATTTTATGGAAGAGAAGCGTTCTGAGGCTGCAGAGGTAGTATCCACTGCAAAATTGGTACTTCCGATGGAAATGGCAGATGAGAACGGTTTCTTTGCATGTCTTTATCAGGGAAAGAAGCCGCAGCACTATGAATATGAAATTGTTGATGCCGAAGGGAACAGCAGAATGATTAAGGATGCCTATGCATTCGCACCGGTATCCTTATCTGAAAAGGATGCTGTACGTTTTACTTCAGGCATTCATTATACCATTTATGAACATTTGGGAGCACATCCTTGTACGAGAAACGGTGTTGCCGGAACACAGTTTGCGGTGTGGGCGCCGAATGCGGTCCGTGTCAGTGTCGTTGGAGATTTTAACAATTGGGACGGGCGCATTTATCCCATGATAAAGGATGACACAACCGGTATTTTTGAACTGTTTATACCGGATGTTCAGGCAGGCGACTGTTATAAATATGAAATCAGGAAAAAGGGCGGTATGACCGTTTTAAAGGCAGATCCTTATGCATTCCGCCAGCAGCTTCGTCCGGATACGGCTTCCATCGTGGAAGATTCTCATTACAGCTATCAGGATGCAGAATGGATGAAGAATCGGAAGAAATATGCCGAAAAGAATGCGTCCATCAGTGTTTACGAATTATATCTGGGCTCCTTCCGTCATGGAGAGGATGGAAAAGAAAGCTTATCCTACCGTGAACTGGCGCCTCTTGTTGCAGAATATGCAAAGGAAATGGGCTATACACATGTGGAGCTGATGCCGGTGATGGAGCATCCCCTGGATGCATCCTGGGGTTATCAGGTGATTGGTTATTATGCACCGAATGTTCCGGTACTTCGTGGATACGCTTCATCAGGCAGGCATCGGTGTGATTCTGGACTGGGTTCCGGCGCATTTTCCAAGAGATACCTATGGGCTTGCCGAGTTTGATGGAACCTGTCTCTATGAGCATGCAGATCCCAGAAAGGGAAGCCATCCGCACTGGGGAACACTGATTTATAATTACGGACGCCCGGAAGTATCCAACTATCTGATTGCAAATGCGTTATACTGGGCAGAACAGTTCCATGCCGATGGAATCCGCATGGATGCGGTTGCTTCCATGCTGTATCTGGATTATGGGCGTAAGGATGGCGAGTGGGTTGCCAATATTTATGGCGGCAATGAGAATCTGGAAGCGATTGAAATGATCAAGCATCTGAATTCCATTATGAAAAAGCGGAATCCGGATGTATTGATGATTGCCGAAGAATCTACGGCATGGCCGAAGGTGACGGGAGCCTTGGATGACGAAGGACTTGGCTTTGATCTTAAGTGGAATATGGGCTTTATGAATGATTACCTGGCCTATATCGGCTATGATCCGTATTTCCGTGCACATCATCATAATGAATTGACTTTCAGCATGATTTACGCCTACAGTGAGAACTTTATGCTGCCGTTTTCCCATGATGAAGTCGTACATGGCAAGTCCTCCATGATTGGCAAGATGCCGGGCACCATTGAAGATAAATTTGCAAACTTACGATTGACCTATGGCTACGTGATGACCCATCCGGGTAAAAAGCTTCTGTTTATGGGACAGGACATTGCGGAGTTCCAGGAGTTTGACGAAACCAGACAGACAAAATGGGAGCTGTTAAAGGAACCTGCACATAAGGGAATTCATGATCTGGTGCGTGATCTGAATCACTTATATCAGGAGCTACCGGCACTTTATGAGAAGGATACGGAAGCAGACGGTTTCCAGTGGATTAACTGCATTTCTCCCGAGAAGTGCATGCTTTCTTATATGAGAAAGGCCTTAAAGCCGGAGCAGACACTGGTTGTTGTCGCAAATTTTGCCAATATTGAGCAGGAATTCTGTATCGGGGTTCCGATGGCAGGCAAATATAAAGAAATTCTGAATACAGATGATAAGGCCTACGGCGGAAAGGGACTGGTAAACGCCCGTGCGATACCTGTAAATGATGAGGAATACGATGGACAGCCCTGTTCCTTTACCATGAAGGCTGCACCGCTTTCTTTGAGTATCTTTAAGTTTGTTGCCTATACAGCCAAAGAGAAGCAGCAGATCGAAAACCGCAAAGCAGAAACGAAAGCGATCCGTCTGGCACAGGAAGCCGGGCAGCGTGCAAAAGAGGCTGAAGCAGAAGCCGAAGAGCTGACCTTGCGTGCAAAAGAATTAAAGAAGCAGGCAGAAGAAATCATGCAGCAGGCCCAGAAGGCCTTACAACGTGCTAAGGAAGAAGAGAAGCTTGCTTCAATTGAATGGAAAAAGGCACAAGAGGCTGCAAAGAAAGCAAAATAAATAGGATAATAAGATTCTGGAAGGGTATGAGATATGGATACCAATATTGCTGAGATATCAGACATTACCGACATTGATCTTTCACCGGGAGTGATTGAAAAGTTTTTGGACGAATTACCGGATAAATTATTCCGGTTCGGCTTTAAGCTGGTGATTGCCATTATCGTTCTGGCCATTGGACTGCAATTGATTAAGCTGATCCGCAAGATCCTGCGCAAGTCCCTTGAAAAAGCCAATGTGGATGAGGGCATTATCCATTTTACGAACTCTTTGCTAAAGGTTATTCTGATGTTTGCCCTCTTTGTGGTAGTCATTGCAACCTGTGGTGTTGAAATCAGCAGCTTTCTTGCTGTATTGGGATCAGTCAGTGTGGCAATCGGTTTTGCATGGCAGGGAAGTCTGAGTAACCTTGCGGGAGGCCTTCTGATTCTGGTATTAAAACCGTTTCATATTGGAGAACGGATTGTGGATGAAAAGGGAAATGACGGAGTTGTTGAGGAGGTGGACATTTTCTATACGAAGATTGTAACGGCGGATCAACGTGTCATTGTTCTGCCGAACGGACCGCTCGCGAATGGCTCTATCACAAACTATACGAGATGTCCGGATCATCGGATTGATATTCCGGTTGGAATCAGCTACGATGCCGATATCCGGAAAGCACGGGAGGTGCTTCTTGATCTGCTTGAACATACAGATAAGATTCTCCAGGAAAAGGATAAACAGGTTATTGTAGATTCACTGGGAGACAGCAGTGTGAACCTCATCGTCCGTTGCTTCGTAAAGACGGAAGACTTTTATGAACGGAAGGCATATCTGACTGAGAACATCAAGCTTACATTGGATGAGGCAGGAATTTCCATTCCCTTTCCACAGATGGATGTCCATCTTTCAGAAAAAGTATAAAAACACTTGCAAAATATTTATTCCATGTATATAATAATTTTTGTTCGTGTATTGCTACCGTGGCTCAGCCGGTAGAGCAGCTGATTCGTAATCAGCAGGTCAGGGGTTCGAATCCCCTCGGTAGCTTTCAACTCAAAAATGATCCACTGGATCATTTTCTCATATGCATGGCAACTAATGACAGGCTGTCACAGAATTGTGGCAGCCTGTTTTTACTGCAATTCTTAACTGATTGCATTCTTTTTCTTATTCCGGTGTTCGAGATGCTGCAGGAGCTGATAGAGAAGTAATGCCAGGAAGCACAGAATCAGAATGGAGGTAATCACCATATTCAGCTGGAAGACCTGGGAGCCATAGATAATGAGGTAACCGAGTCCTCTTCTTGCAGCAAGAAATTCTCCGATGATAACGCCGACTAAAGCAAGCCCGACATTGACCTTCATATTGCTGATGATTCCGGGAACTGAGGAAGGAAGAATAACCTTTTTATAGACATCAAATCTTGTTCCGCCGAGCGTATAAATCAGCCTGCAACGTTCCTCATCCACCTGCTTAAAGCAGGTATAAAGATTAATCACCGAACCGAACAGGGCTACGGAAATTCCGGCAATAATAATGGTGTTCATTCCGGTTCCAAGCCAGACAATAAGGAGTGGGGCGAGTGCGGATTTGGGCAGACTGTTTAAGACAACGAAATAAGGTTCGGTCACCTCGGCAATCGGATGATAATACCAGAGAAGCGTTGCAGAGAAGATTCCCAGAATACAGATCAGTGCAAAGCTTACAAGAGTTTCAAATAAGGTGATTCCGGTGTGGACAAAAAAGCTGCCGTCCTTGAGCATTTTTAAGAAATAGACAGCCACCATGGAAGGACTGCTGAAAAAGAAGGAATCAATCCAGTGGAGCCGAGAGGCTGTTTCCCACAGAATTAAAAAGGCAATCAGCAGGAAAATCCGTAAGAAAGTAATCGTGTTGTGATGGCGCCGGTGTTTTATATAATATTGCTGCTGGGCATAGGATTCAGTGTTCATCCGAGATCTCCTTCCATAAGATATTAAAATAATGATGAAATTCCGGAGCGTTTCGGGCAGCCAGAAGTGAATCATCCGGAAGCGTCAGGGAGATAGGAAGATTCCGTACTACTTTTCCGGGGCGTTTACTTAAAACAATTACGCGGTCAGCAAGGGAAATTGCTTCCGATAAATCATGCGTAATTAAAATGGCAGTAATTCCGGAATGACGGATAATCCTTCCGATATCGGCAGATACCATGAGGCGCGTCTGATAATCCAGCGCACTGAACGGTTCATCCAGAAGAAGCAGCTCCGGCTCCATGACCATGGTACGGATCAGAGCAGCGCGCTGACGCATACCACCGGATAACTCATTTGGGTGCTTATCCTTGAAGGGAAGAAGTCCATAATCGGTTAAAAGGTGCATGGCCTTTTCTTTTTTGTCAGGAGTCAGGTTCTTCTGGATTTCGGGGCCTAAAAGAATGTTGCTCCAAATGGTACGCCAGGGGAGCAGATGATCCTGCTGGAGCATATAGCCAATCCGGGGCGAATCATGTGCAAAGGTAATCGTTCCGGACTCCGGCATGATCAATCCGGCAATCATGGAAAGGAGCGTCGATTTGCCGCAGCCGCTAGGACCGACGATTGCAAGAAATTCCCCTTCCGTAACCGTAAAAGAGACATCACTTAAGGCCTTGGTTTCTCCGTGAAGGGTATGATAGGAAAAGTCTATATGCTGAAGACGTAAAAGAGTCGGATTCATAGATTGCCTCATTTCTACATATTCTGAAGATATAGATCATTCGTAACTGTGAGGGTACTGAGCAGTTACGATAATTCTAATATAACTTATGAATAAAAATACCAATATGTGAGTATCTTTTGTTGAAATGCTTCTAAAAGTATGATAGTATCAAATTCAGATTTAATAATTGGAGGATGGATATTTATGGCGCAATTGTGGGGCGGCCGTTTCACCAAGGAAACGGACAGGCTGGTATATGATTTCAATGCATCCATTAACTTTGATAAACGGTTGTTTGAGCAGGACATTGAGGGCAGTATTGCACACGTTGTCATGTTAGAGAAACAGGGGATTCTTACCTGTGAAGAAAAGGATCAGATCGTAAAGGGACTGACCATGATCCGGGAAGATGTCCGCGATGGAAAACTTGTGATCACTTCCGAATATGAAGATATTCACAGCTTCGTGGAAGCCAATCTGATTGACCGGATCGGAGATGCCGGTAAGAAGCTGCACACCGGAAGAAGCCGGAACGATCAGGTGGCATTGGACATGCGGTTATATGTCCGTCATGAGGTTATTGAGGTTTCTGAGTGTTTAAAGGAGCTTCTGACGACGCTCCTTACGATTATGGAGACGAATCTTCAAACCTATATGCCGGGCTTTACCCATTTACAGAAGGCACAGCCGACTACACTTGCACATCATATGGGAGCCTACTTCGAAATGTTTAAAAGGGATCTCCTTCGGATGGAGGATATCTATAAGAGAATGAATTATTGTCCGCTTGGAGCAGGTGCTTTTGCCGGAACGACCTATCCGTTGGATCGCGCTTATACCGCATCCTTAATGGGCTTTGAAGGACCAACCTTAAACAGTATGGATTCCGTTGCGGATCGTGACTATGTGATTGAATTTTTAGCAGCGTTATCTACAATTATGATGCATTTAAGCCGTTTTTCCGAGGAGGTCATCATCTGGAATTCGAATGAATACCGTTTTGTAGAGATTGATGACGCCTATTCTACCGGAAGCAGTATTATGCCGCAGAAGAAGAACCCGGATATTGCAGAACTTGTAAGAGGAAAGACAGGACGCGTGTATGGAGCACTTGTTTCCATATTGACAACCATGAAAGGAATTCCGCTTGCATACAATAAAGATATGCAGGAAGATAAGGAAGTGACCTTTGATGCCATTGATACCGTGAAGGATTGTCTTGTTTTATTTGATGGCATGTTAAAGACCATGAAATTCCGTAATGAAATTATGGAAAAGAGTGCAATGAACGGCTTTACCAATGCAACCGATGCTGCCGATTATCTGGTTGGCAAAGGAGTTCCGTTCCGTGATGCACATGGTATTATCGGACGTCTCGTTCTTTATTGTATCGAGAAGGAAACAAGCATTGATGCGTTATCCTTAGAGGAGCTGAAGAAAATCAGTCCGGTATTTGAAGCAGACCTTTACGATGCGATCAGCTTGAAGGCCTGCGTGGAACGCCGTCTTACAATCGGTGCCCCGGGCGAGGATGCCATGAAGGAAGTGATTCGGATTAATAGAGAATTCCTGAACCACATCTGGTATGAAGAGCAGTAATTTCGTTTATAGGACCAGAAGAGTCTTTTAAATATTTTTACATGAGGAGAGGAAAAATGAGCGACAAATTAAGAGTAGGGATTTTAGGTGGAACAGGTATGGTTGGACAGAGATTTATCTCTCTGCTTGAGAATCATCCATGGTTCGAGGTAACAACAATTGCAGCAAGCCCGCGTTCCGCAGGCAAGACCTATGAAGAAGCAGTAGGGGATCGTTGGAAAATGGATACCCCGATGCCGGACAAGGTAAAGAAGATTGTAGTAATGAATGTCAATGAGGTAGAGAAGGTTGCTTCTGAAGTGGATTTCGTATTCAGTGCCGTTGACATGACCAAAGAAGAAATCAAGAAGATTGAAGAAGATTACGCTAAGACCGAAACACCGGTTGTTTCCAACAATTCTGCACACAGATGGACACCGGATGTACCGATGGTTGTACCGGAAATCAATCCGGAGCATATGAAGGTCATTGAATTTCAGAAGAAGAGACTCGGCACAACCAGAGGCTTTGTAGCAGTAAAACCAAACTGCTCCATCCAGTCTTATGCACCGGTTCTTACAGCATGGAAAGAGTTTGAGCCATATGAGGTGGTTGCTACCACATATCAGGCAATCTCAGGTGCAGGTAAGACCTTTAAGGACTGGCCGGAAATGGTTGGAAATATCATTCCATATATCGGTGGAGAAGAAGAAAAGTCAGAGAAGGAACCACTTCGTATCTGGGGTAAGATCGAGGATGGAGTGATCGTTCCTGCAACAACACCGGTTATCACATGTCAGTGTATCCGTGTTCCTGTATTAAACGGACATACAGCAGCTGTATTTGTTAAGTTCAAGAAGAATCCTACAAAGGAACAGTTGATCGAAAAGTTGGTATCATATAAGGGCGTTCCTCAGGAGCTTGAGCTTCCAAGCGCACCAAAGCAGTTCATCCAGTATCTGGAAGAAGACAATCGTCCACAGGTATCAATGGATGTTGACTTTGAACATGGTATGGGAATCAGCGTTGGTCGTCTTCGTGAAGACACTGTATATGACTGGAAGTTTGTTGGTTTATCCCATAATACAGTCAGAGGTGCAGCAGGTGGTGCTGTCCTTTGCGCAGAGTTATTAAAAGCACAGGGATATATCACAAAGAAATAAATGTTCATAGCAATAAGTTGAAAAAAGGAGGTTCTTTTAGAATATACAAAAAGAGCCTCTTTTCTTTCATAACATAATGCAAGATTTGTATGAGGAGGATAAAATGCTGGGGGTCTGGTTTATTATATGTGTTATTTTTCTTACAGTGTTTCGTTATATATGGAAAAGAAAGGAAAATAATCCATGTATGTTATTTTCGTATTTTTTATATTTGTATGATGTGACTGGATTGTTTTACTATGTGCTTGTTGGTAAATGCCGTGTAAAAATACTGTATCTGCTAATTGTTCTTTTCATGGTTATTCTTCAAATAGGATTACCATTCCTTTTCAATCATATTGGAAGAGATAATCGGGTAATTAAAGTGCTGAAGAACTGGCATGAACAAGTGATGAGTTCGTTTATGTTTTGGGGAATGTTGATCCTGTTATATCTTCCAAATGGCGAATGGGGGATCAGCGGGGGATTCTTTATTATGTCATATCTGGTAAATGCTTTCTTTATGGTGATGAAAAAGCTGCGGGAATCCATTTGGGAAATGCATATGCTTCAGAATATTGCAGGCTTCTTTGCCTTTATTATATGTATGATCGTTGCAAGATCAGATGATTTTCAATATTTTTCAAATTGGCTGTTTGCTTTATTATTGATCATCTGGCTTGTTTTATTATGTTTGTTTACCTTTGGAGCAGTTGATAAAAATCCGGGAATGTTATACTGGCTGTTTACAGAAACAGCAGAAAACCGAAAAGTACAGGTTGTTCGATATAAAAGAATTATAAAAAGATTTTTTAATATCTTCCTTTCCCTGTTTTTGTTGATGTTTTGGGTATTTATAGAGAATACACTGGAATTTTATTATACCAATCGAAAGACCTTGGAATTTAACTTATCTGATTTCTGGGGTAGTATGATCGTGCAGTCTTTTTTCTTATCCGTTATCATATCTGTTCTGGTCAGTTTATTGAAAACGAATGTAACAAAGATTATCAGTTGTTGTTTGTGGGGATTAGCGGTAGCTTCCTATATTCAGGTTATGATATTTGATCGTGACCTTGGTATTACGGATGCTTATGCAATTAAATGGAGTGATTATTCCGGTAAGATGATCATGACCGGAATTGTATGGGGAATCTGTATTGTAGTTCCGGTTATTTTGTTTGCAAAATTTAAAAATAAATTCTTCAGTATTTTGAAATATGTAGCAGTGTGTTTATTATGTATTCAGATATCGGCAACTATATATCTGGTTATAAAATCTGGAGGTTATAGGAATACTTCAGAAGCAGAGATTACAAATTACTATGTTTCAGGTAAAAATGAATATACAGTATCGGAAGAAAAAAATATTTTTGTATTTGTTCTTGATACATACAGCAATGATTTTATTGACGAAATGACAGAGCAATATCCGGATGCGTTAGAGCCGCTGCATGATTTTACATATTATGATAATTATGACAGCAAATATGACGGAACAGCGCTGGCAATGAATTATCTGTTAACGGGACAGGAATTTGATAATACGATTCCTTGTCGGGAATATTCTAAAGAAGCATTTCATTCAGAAAAGACTGTCGAATTTTATAATACACTAAAAGAACAACAGTATTCTTGTAATATATATACGGATAAAGCAACAGTTAGTTTTCTTAATGCAAAGAATCTATATGAATATTATGATAATGTACAGGAAAATGCAGATGGTGAGATCTTAGTCGATTACCACGCAGTCCGGAAAAATATTATAAAGGGGGCAATGTATAAAGTATTGCCGCTGGCATTAAAGAGATTTTCTTTAGTTGTTACCAGTGATTTTGATGGTGCGGTCAGTTCTTCCGGCGGAGGGGAAGATTCGCCGGACCTGGATGATGATTTTTATTTAAAATTACAGACACAGGGACTAGAATATAACAGCAGTTCTGGAACATTTACAATTTACCATTTTAGCGGAATGCATGATTATGGGGATGGAAAGGGAAAAAATCTGCCAGAAGCGGCTTACGATAATCTAAATGATGTGTACGTTTTTCTTGATGAATTGAAAAATATGGGAGTTTATGATAATTCAACGATCATAATAACGGCAGATCATGGAAAAATCATGACGGTAGATGGTATTCAGCCTATTTTCTTTATCAAAGAACCCTATAAAAAGAATGACAGGCTTGCAGTTTGCAGTTCTCCGGTAAGTGCGGAAGAGTTTATGCCAACGATCATGAAGCTTATTACAGGTGAAAGCAAAGATAAAACCATTTATGATTATGAAGCGGATGAAAATCGGTCAAGAAGTGTATATATACGACAGTACAAGGAAAATATATCTGATCTTCTGAAAAATGATTCAGCAAATTATGCTTGTTTGTATAAGTATACATATCAGGGAGACAAGGATGAATTAAGGAAATATGCAGGTGCAAAACCGAAGCAGAAGATACCGTTGATCGATTTCTGGTATTAAAAAACAAGAAAAGGAGATAGTATGATGTTTAATGAAATGAATTTATTAGTACAGGAATTTCCAACAATGAAATTATATATTGATCCGGCGACGACAAGTTATCTGATCCAGATAATTGCCGGAGTAGTGATCGCAGCAGGTGCGGTAGCAGGAATTGCATTCAGTAAAATAAAAAGAGCATTAAAAAAAGGAAAAACAGAAGAACAGCCCGTAAAAAAGACAAGAAATGAAGAAAAGAAAATTGTTACTGCAGATGATTTGTTAGATGATGAGGAATAGAAGTGAATCAGATAATTAATTATGTTTCGGATTTTTTCGGGATTATAATGAGATGGTGCTATGTTTTTGTAAATAATTATGGATTGTCGATTATCGTGTTTACGATTTTTACAAAATTTGTATTATTTCCTATTTCATTGATTACACAGAAAAATTCGATAAAAATGGCACAGATGCGTCCGGAACTTGATGCTTTAAAAGTAAAATATGTGGATGATAAAGATCGGTATGCAGATGCACAACTGGAATTATATAAAAAAATGCAATATCATCCATTACTGGATATGATACCACTGCTGATCCAGATTCTGATCGTTCTTGGATTGGTGGGTGTTATGTATTGCCCGCTTTCATATATCCTGCGGATACAGGACCCCGATATCGCTATGCTGCAAAAATGGTTTGAGGGGCTTGGATGGACACTGCAGGATAATTCTTACCAGTTGACAATGATCCATGAAATACAGAATGGTATTAGCGGTGTGCCTGAAAACCTTATGGGACTGATAGAAAAGATATCAGATTTTGATATGAATTTTATCGGATTTAATTTATCGGAGAAACCACAATTATCATTACATAATAAACTGGTTTTGATTCCTGTTTTATCGGGTGTGAGCGCATGGCTCATGTGTGTTGTTCAAAATAAAATAAATGTGCTGCAGTTATATGCCGGAAAATGGAATAAAATAGGAATGACGGTATTTATGATAGCATTTTCCACATATTTTGCGTTCCTTGTTCCGGCTGGAGTCGGGGTATATTGGATCTTTGGAAATTTGTTCGCAATTCCATCCATGTATCTGGTAAATATTGTGATGCCGCCTGAAAAATATATTGATATGGATTACATACGGATCTTGAATGAAACAGCAGAGGAAAAAGAAAAGATACGAAAAAAGTATGGGAGAACAGAGAAACAGGATTATCATCGGTTTGAGAAGACTGAAAAGAGAATTGTATTTTATGCAGAGGGCCGGGGCTTTTATAAATATTATCAGCCGATCATAGAGTATCTGGCTGAACGGTCTGATTATAAAATGGATTATGTTACCAGTGATCCGGAGGATCCGATCCTGAAGCAGGAGCAGTCGGCAGTCCGGGCATATTATATAGCACAGGACAAGTATCTGATTCCTTTGTTTATGAAATTGGATTGTGATATCTGTCTGATGACGATGCCAGATCTGGAAAAATATCATATCAAGCGTTCCAAGGTAAGATCAGATATTGAATATATTTATGTAGCACATGGGATGGGAAGTAATGCACTTACATTACGGAAAGGTGCATTAGATTATTATGACACGGTTTTTTGTGTAGGAATCGATTCGGTACGTGAAATACAGCAAATGGAAGCACTGTATGTGACACAGCCTAAAACTCTGGTTGAGACAGGATATGCGTTACTGGATCAGATGATCGAGCAGTATCAGATTGAAAACAGAAAAGAAAATGAAAAGAAAAAGATACTGATCGCACCATCGTGGCAGCCGGAAAATATTATTGATCTGTGTATTGAGCAGATATTAGATAAATATAAGAATACACCATATGAGGTCATTGTACGGCCGCATCCGCAGCAGGTGAGACATCAGATGGAACGGTTTGTGGAAATGCAGGAGCGATATGCAAAGGATGATAATATAACTATACAGACGGACTTTTCTTCTAACAGTACGGTTATGGATGCTGATCTGCTGATAACAGACTGGTCAGATATATCATTTGAATATGCATTTACAACATTGAAACCAGTGCTGTTTATTGATACGCCAATGAAAATCATGAATCCTGAATATGATAAGATTGAGCAGAAGCCAATTAATGTGACATTGCGAAATGTGATTGGAAAGGCGATATCTGTAAATGATATTGATAATATACTTGAAATATCTACAGATATGTTAAAGCAAAAGGACATGTATAGAAAGCAGATTGCGGATGCCAGAGAGAAACATATTTTTAATATCGGAAAGAGCCGGATATTAAGTGGAAAATATATTATGAAACGGCTTATGGAATAGAGAGGGGTAGGAGAATGCAGGGTATAATATTAGCGGCAGGAATGGGGAAACGATTAAAGAATATTACAAAGAATAAGACTAAATGTATGGTTGAAGTAAATGGAATGTCTCTGATTGAAAGAATGCTGAAGATCCTTGACAGAAAAGACCTGTCAAGGATCATTATAGTGACAGGGTATCAGGAAGAGACATTAAAGGAATATATTGCGTCATTAACAATACATACACCGATCATATTTGTGGAAAATCCAATATATGATAAAACAAATAATATTTATTCCCTGTCTTTAACAGCCACTTTTCTGGAGGAAGAAGACACCCTCTTGCTGGAATCAGATCTGATTTTTGATGAAACGGTAATAGATCTGATATTATGTGATCCAAGAGAGAACCTTGCACTTGTTGATCGGTTTGAAAGCTGGATGGATGGTACATGTATGCTTTTGGATGAGAATGACTGTATTGTGGATATGGTCGCAAAAAAAAATCTTCATTTTGTAAATGCGGATCAATACTATAAGACAGTGAATATATATAAATTCAGCAGACATTTTTCCAAGTATACATATGTGCCTTTTCTAAAGGCGTATGCAATGGCAATGGGAAATAATGAATATTATGAGTCTGTTATCCGCCTGATCGCAATGCTTGACACGAAAGAGCTGCAGGCCAGACGGCTTAACGGTCAGCGCTGGTATGAGATTGATGATATTCAGGATCTGGATATTGCAGAAAGCCTGTTTACAGATAATACAGAGGAACAGTATAAAAAAATAACTGCCAGATATGGTGGTTTTTGGAGATATCCTAAATTGGTTGATTATTGCTATCTTGTAAATCCGTATTTCCCAACAGAACACATGTTGGAAGAAATCCGTGCCAACAGTGACCGGCTGATCATGCAGTATCCCTCTGGTGCAAGAGTGATACGGTTATTGGCAGGCAAACTGTTTGGCATATCAGATAAGAAAATTATAGTTGGTAATGGAGCAGCGGAATTAATTCGTGAAATGATGCAGGAAACGAATGGAAAAATAGGTTTTGTGACTCCGACATTTGAGGAATATATAAATTGCTGTAAGCAGGAACAAAGAGTTATTATGGATACCAGAAAAATGGATTTTTCATATTCTGGACAGGACATTCAGGATTATTTTGAACAGAAGCATATTCAAATGCTTGTGCTGATAAATCCGGATAATCCTAGTGGGAATTATATTGATTCCAGAGAAATATATGAATTGATCCATTGGTGTAAGAAGAAAAAGATATGTCTTATATTAGATGAGAGTTTTTCGGATTTTTCGGATGAGGCAGAATCTTGTATAGCTGATTCGTATCTGGAACTGTATGATGAGTTTTATGTAATAAAAAGTATTTCAAAATCATATGGGGTTCCGGGCTGCAGACTGGGAATATTAGCTGGAAAAAACAGTGAAAAACTTGATCAGATCCAGCGCAAACTGCCAATCTGGAATATTAATTCTTATGCAGAATTCTTTTTACAGATCATAGAAAAGTACAAGGAGGATTACAGACTGTCACTGGATCGTCTTAGAAAGTCCCGTGAGATTTTCAGGAAAGAGCTGGAAAAAATCCCATATATGAAGGTATATCCATCGCAGGCAAATTATGTTATGTGTGAACTTTCAGATGGAGTGAAAAGCAGGAAACTTGCATCATTTTTACTGGAAAATAATATTTTGATCAAAGTGCTGAATGAGAAATTAAATAACCAAAAGGAAATGATCAGACTTGCAGTTCGGACGGATGAAGAGAATATGCATCTGATTGAATTGTTGGAAAAATTTGGAGGTGAATATATTGAATAACTGGAAAGCAATCTGGAATAGAAGAGAAGCGGATGAACGTTTTTTGCAGTCGCTTGAAGATCCTAAAGCAATCTGGCGGGAGCTGAAACGAATTGATGGATTTGATGTGGATCTGGGAGATTCGGCAGATGCATATTATAATGCATTTTATAATAGCTGGGAAGAAGAATGTGCACTTCTGGATATGCATGTTGGTCTGTGGAACAGCATTTTTGAAGTAGGATGCGGAGCAGGAGCAACCTTATATTTATTTTCCAGACAGAATAAAAAGGTTGGTGGAATTGATTATTCCAGACAGAGTACAGAAATTGCAAAAATTGTATTAAAAGAAGCGGAGATAGCATGTATGGAAGCTGACCATATTTCAACAGATGAAAAATTTGATGTTGTGATGGCTGATTCTGTATTTGCATATTTTCCAGATGAAACATATGTATCTGATGTTCTGGAGAAGATGTATGAAAAAGCGCATAAGGCTGTGCTGATCACAGAGATATTTGATAAAGAGCTGGAAGATGCCTGCATGCAGTATAGAAGAGCTAAAATACAGAATTATGATGAAAAATATAAAAATCTTGATAAGTTATTTATTTCAAAATCCATGTTTGAAATGTTTTCACAAAAGCATGGTTGTGAATTGATATTTACATCTGTTGAAAATCCATATTACTGGAATAGTCAATTTATGTACAATGTATTAATTATTAAGAAATAAGAAATAACACCAAATTCGCTAACAAATTCTTGCTACCATCATACAATTGTGCTAAAATCAAACAGGATTGAGATAATGAGAAAAATGGAGGCACACACATGAAGAAATTAATTTTAGTTACATCACCACCAGCCTGTGGAAAGACATTTATTTCCAAACAGGTGGCAAAGGCACTGCCAAATTGTGTATATCTGGATAAGGATACATTAATTGTTCTTTCAAAGCAGATCTTTGTAGTGGCTGGTGAGGAATATAACCGTTCATCCGATTTCTTCCAGAAAAATATCCGCGACTACGAATATTATTGTGTACTGGATCTTGCATTTGAAGCACTGGAATACAATGATACAGTTCTTATAAATGCACCATTCACAGATGAGATCAGAGATGACGAATATCTTGACAATCTCCGTGCAAAGCTTGCAGAAAAAGGTGCAGAACTCTTTGTGATCTGGGTAAATACCAGAAAAGATGTCTGCCACGAAAGAATGATCAAGCGTGCATCAGACAGAGATACCTGGAAATTGGAGCACTGGGATGAATATATCAACAGTCAGAACTTCAATCCGCCAACAAATATCAAAGAGCTCTTTATATTTGAGAATTCTTCCGATGAAGAATTTAAGGCATCTATAGAAAAGGTTGTTAAGGCAATCAGAGGTTGATAGTGATTTTGAGTATTGCAACAGGAATCAGCAATGTTTTCTGTTGCAATATTTATATAGACAAACAGAGATCAGGAGGAACAGAACATGGCAGCAATCAGATGCTTTAAAGCATTCAGACCAAGACCGGATATCTGCGACAGAGTGGCAGCATTACCATATGATGTGTATAGCAGAAAAGAAGCCTGTGAAGAAGTACGCCGGGAACCGATGTCATTTTTAAAGGTAGATCGTGCAGAGACATCATTTGATGACAGTGTGGATACCTATGCACCGGAAGTGTATAAGAAGGCAGGAGATCTTCTGCATGAGATGATGGAGGATGGTACTTATATTGAGGAAGAAAAGCCGGTATACTACATATATGAATTGATCATGGATGGACGTCATCAGACAGGTCTGGTTGCCTGTGCTTCGATTGATGACTATGTGAATGGTGTGATCAAGAAACACGAGAATACCAGAGAAGACAAAGAACAGGATCGTATCCGCCATGTAGAAGCCTGTGGTGCGCAGACCGGACCAATCTTCCTTGCCTATCGTTCAATTGATATTGTAAATCAGATCATTGACCGGGTAAAGACAGGAGAAAAGTTATATGGCTTTACTTCACCGGATGGTATCACACATAATGTATGGATCATTGATGAAGCAGATGATATTCAGATAATTCAGGAAGCATTTGCAGGTATCAACGAGATTTACATAGCAGACGGACATCATCGTTCTGCTTCTGCTGTAAAAGCAGGCCTCCATATGAGAGAACAGCATCCGGATTATACCGGAGAGGAAGAATTTAATTATTTTCTGTCCGTTCTGTTTCCGCATGATCAGTTGATGATCCTTCCATATAACCGTGTTGTAAATGATCTGAACGGTATGACTGATGATGAATTTTTAAAGAAACTGGAAGACAAATTTGAAGTAAAAGCATGTGATGCGGCTGTTTCACCGGGGAAGAAAGGCAGCTTTGGCATGTATATGGATGGCAGATGGTATCAGTTAACGGTAAAGGACGGAGTAGTTCCGGAGGATGTTGTCGGCTGTCTGGATGTATCTGTGCTTCAGGAAAATGTTCTGGCACCGATGCTTGGCATTGGAGATCCGAGAACGGACAAACGGATCCAGTTTGTCGGTGGTATCCGTGGACTTTCCGAGCTGGAACGACTGGTGGATGGAGGAAAGAAGGTAGCATTTTCCATGTATCCGACTTCCATTACAGAATTATTTGATATTGCGGATGCAGGCAAACTGATGCCGCCGAAGTCTACATGGTTTGAACCAAAGCTTCGAAGCGGAATCTTTATCCACAAGATAAACGAATAAAGATGAACAGTCATATGCAAATGAGAAAATTGAACAGGGAAACGGTGCAGGTATTTCGTATTTTGCATATAGAAAAGAATACACATGAGGAGAATGGGTTATGACAAAGAACACAGAGATTTTCGTTCTGAATCAGGATGAGGTTATGGCGATCACGGGGGCGAGACATGGCAATCCACATCACATACTTGGTATGCATGCCTGTCTGGCTGATGTATATGTAAATGCATTTCTGCCGGATGCAGCAGAAGTTTATGTAGTGGATGAAAAGGATCAGACAGAATATCCGATGCATGTAGAATACGCCGATGGATTTTTTACAGTAAAGATTGAGAACCGGCAGCCATTTGCATATCTGCTAAAGATTGTCCGGAAGGTATGGGATGCAGACGGAGAAGAAGCAGATGAAGTCAGTCTGATAAAGGATGCATACAGCTTTTCCTATTCTGCGGATCTTGAAAAAGTAATGCAGGTGGTAAATGGAGAAGATGACGTGGAATCAGGCTTCCGGATCAAAGAATTGTTTGGAGCCAGAAAGCTGAACTTTGATGGCACAGAAGGAGTGGCATTCTGTATTCAGGTTCCGGGCTGCGTCAGAGCCAGCGTGGTCGGAGATTTCAATAACTGGGACGGCAGAGTGAACCAGATGCGGAAGATCGAGTATACCGATCTGTTTGAACTGTTTATACCATATGACATTAACCAGACCAGATATAAATTTGAAGTATTATATGAAAATGGAGAAACCGATATTTTCTCCGATCCATATGCAACAGCATTTGAACCGGTTCCGGGCAATGCGTCCTTATTTATAGAGCTGACATATGAATGGATGGATGCAGCATATATGACAGAGCGGAAAAAGAAGAATATCAGCATGGAACCTGTGAATATCTATGAGGTACATATGCAGACATTTAAGACCGACAAAGATGGAGAACGGCTTTCCTATCAGGCATTTGCAAAAGAAATCGCAGCTTATGTAAAGAGCATGAAGTATAATTACATCGAGCTTATGCCGATCATGGAATATTCCGGTGAGGATACATGGGGATATGATACGACGGGTATCTATGCACCAACGTCCAGATTTGGTTCTCCAACTGATTTCATGGCAATGGTTGATTATCTGCATGCAAAAGGTATTGGTGTGATCCTTGATATGGTGCCTGTGATGGATATTGACTGTATGACTTACTGGTTGGAAGCGTATCATCTGGATGGCATCCGTCTGGATAATAAAGAGCTGATCCGTTCCTTCCGAAAGGTGACCGGAGACAGATATGCGGATGTTATGGTGGATCTTACATGGAACACAACGGGCGTTTCAAAGCTTACAGAGTATATGAAGACTGCGCCAGATCGCAGAGAGAACTTTGTAGACTATGTATCTTCTGTAACCGGATTTATATCCGAGCATCAGGAGGTAAGTGCATTATCACATGATCAAGTGGCATATGGTCAGGGAAGTTTTATAGAGAAGATGCCGGGTGGCTATGAAGACAAATATGCAGATCTTCGTATATTTTATGGCTTGAATATGTTCCTTCCCGGTAAAAAACTGATGTTTATGGGACAGGAGATTGGAATGTTTGGCGGCTTTGATGGCTATCATGTTATTGATTGGAGCGTTCTGGAGTTTGAAGCAAATAAATATCTTCAGAAGTATGTAAAGGATCTGAATGCTTTATATCTTGCAGAACCGGCGTTTTATGAAGCAGACAAACTTCCATTTGTATTTGCAGGAGAGCAGGAGCCACATACTGTATGCTTCACAAGAACAGACAGCAAGGGTTCTGTCTGTTATGTAGCTGCGAACTTTGGAACTTCAGATCAGAAGAGCTATGTATTACAGACCGGAGCTCCGGGAACTTATAAAGAGATCTTCTCCAGTGATGCGGCAAAGTATGGTGGAGAAGGTAATAACAATAGACAGCAGAAGGTGACGAAGGACGGTGATATCGAGATTGTTCTCCCTGCACTTTCAATCACAGTATTTAAGAAGGTGAAATAATTAAGTGATAGGTATAGCATTGACGGAGAAGCTGGCAGATACTACAGAGTCAGCATCAGAAACGGCATCGGAGATCGTACAGGATGCAGAACAAAAAGCTGGATTGCTCAGACAGTATATGACAGATCTGCTGGATTGGTGCATGTCAAAGGTTGGAAGCCTGGTAGTGGCGGTTATCTTTATGGTGATCGGATTTCGGGTTGTGAAATGGATCATCAAGCTGATAAAGAGAACCTTTGACCGTTCCAATATGGATGTCAGTGTCGCAGGATTTTTACTGTCTGCCATCCGTATTCTGATGAATTTTATAATATTGATAACGGCGGCATCCATTGTCGGTTTTCAGGTTACTTCATTTGTCACATTGCTTGGAACGGCGGGGGGGACGATCGGTCTTGCGTTGCAGGGCAGCCTGTCCAATCTTGCCGGTGGTGTGCTGATCCTGATATTGAAACCATTTCATGTAGGTGACTATATTATCGAGAATAATACCAAATGTGAAGGCGAGGTTGTATCAATCGATATATTCTATACAAAGCTTAAGACGATCGATAATCGTTCCGTAGTCATACCAAATGGAAGCATATCGAATACGTCACTGGTGAATGTTACTTTACATGATAAGAGGCGGGCAGAGATCAAGCTCGGTATCGGTTACGATGAAGATCTGGATAAGGTAAAGCGTGTGGTACTGGATGCGGTAAAGACAGTTCCGGGATATCTGGAGGATGAAGTCGTGGATTTCTTCATTGATGAATTCGCAGATAGCAGCATTGTGGTCAGTGTTCGGTTCTATGCGAAGATCGACCAGTACTGGGATGCACTCTGGTCGGCAAGATGGAATATCAAGAAAGCATTTGATGAAAATGGCATCGTTATCCCATACAATAAACTGGATGTCAACCTCGATTCTTGCAAAAAAACAGATAATCGAGTATAATAATCGGTTGTGATATGAAAACTAGATAATTGTGTGATGAGTTTACTATCACACAATTATCCGTACATTTAATAAATTAGGAGTGATTTAGAAATGACAAAGATTGATATTATTTCCGGTTTCTTAGGTGCCGGAAAAACAACTCTGATCAAGAAGCTGATCGAAGAAGGTTTTAAGGGCGAGAAGCTTGTGCTGATTGAGAATGAATTTGGCGAGATCGGTATTGACGGCGGATTCTTAAAGGATGCCGGTGTACAGATTACTGAGATGAATTCCGGTTGTATCTGCTGCTCCTTAGTTGGAGATTTTGGTACGGCTTTAAAGAAGGTTATTACAGAATATGCACCGGACAGAATCATTATCGAGCCATCCGGTGTTGGTAAGCTTTCAGATGTTATCAAGGCTGTAAAGGATGTTGCAGAAGAAGTTGAAGTACAGCTTGACAGCTATACAACAGTTGCAGATGTATCCAAATGCAAGATTTACATGAAGAACTTTGGTGAATTCTTCAATAATCAGATCGAAAGTGCAAATACGATCGTACTGAGCAGAACACAGACAGCTTCCCAGGATAAGATCGAAAAGGCAGTTGCCATGATCCGTGAGCACAATGCAGATGCTACGATCATCACGACTCCATGGGATGATATTGACGGTTCTAAGATCAAAGAAGCTATGCAGAATCATAAAACCGTTAAGGACGCTTTATTTGAGGATGAAGATGAGCATGAGCATCACCACCTTCATCACGACCATGATGACGAATGTGGCTGTCATGACCATGATCATGAACATCATCATCACGACCATGACGATGAATGTGGCTGTGGCGATCATGACCACGATCATGAACATCATCATCACGACCATGACGACGAATGTGGCTGTGGCTGCCATGACCACGATCATGAACATCATCATCATGACCATGACGACGAATGTAGTTGTGGCTGTCATGATCACGATCATCATCATCACCACCATGCAGATGAGGTATTTACAAGCTGGGGTAAGGAAACTCCACATAAGTTTAATGAAGATAAGTTAAAAGAGACTCTGGATGAGCTTGCTAACACAGAGGAATATGGTATTATCCTTCGTGCAAAGGGTATCGTTCCAAGTGATGGTACAGACTGGTTATACTTTGATCTTGTACCGGGTGAGTATGAGATCCGTAAGGGAAATCCGGATATCACAGGTAAGTTATGTGTGATCGGAAGCAAACTGGCAGAAGACAAGCTTGCAGAGCTGTTTGAGGTATAGGAGAAAATGATGGCAAGACAACAGGAAACAGAGATTCCGGTTTATGTATTTATGGGCTTCCTTGACAGTGGTAAAACTACATTTGTGAAGGAGACATTATTAGACCGGGAATTCACCGGAGGCGCCAAGACACTGCTTCTTGTATGCGAAGACGGTGAAGAAGAGTACGATGAGAAAGACCTGAAAAAGAAAAATATTTTTCTGGAATTCATAGAAGAAGATCAGTTGAACACAGAGCATCTGTTAGATCTGCAGGACAAATATCAGCCGGAGCAGGTTATGATCGAATACAATGGTATGTGGAAGCTGGACAAGATCTTTGATATCCGTGTGCCGAAAGGATGGACCGTTGTCCAGGTATTATCCTTTGTAAATGCTGAGACATATGATGTATATCAGCAGAATATGAAAGCAACAATGATGGATCAGGTTAACAGTGCGGATATGGTTGTATTTAACCGTTGTGATGAGAAGTCCAAGCGCGCAGAATGGCGCAGAGGAATCAAAGCAGTCAACCGACGGGCACAGATCATCTTTGAGATGAAGGATGGTTCGATCGCACCGGATGAGAATGACGAAGAAGATCTGCCATACGATGTAAAGGCTGACGTGATCGAGCTGAACGATGAGGATTTTGGTATCTGGTATGTGGATGCCTCCGATCAGCCGGATCGTTATGTCGGTAAGAAGATCCATTTCCGTGGCATGGTATTCAAGCCGAAACAGTATGGTAAGAATGCATTTGTACCGGGACGTTTTGCGATGACCTGCTGTGTAGAGGATATTACATTTGTAGGCTTCAAATGCTATTACGATGGCTCTAAGAATCTGATTGACAGACAGTGGGTAGATGTAACAGCAACGATCAAGAAAGAATACTATCCTGATTTTGAGGGAGATGGTCCGGTTCTCTATGCAGAGAAGGTTGTGCTGACCGGTCCGCCGGAAGAAGAGGTTGTATACTTCAGTTAATATAAAAATGCATTTGACTTTTTGTATGGATACAGGTAGTATAAATGCAGGCGTATAAAAAGCTGCCAGGTGGCAGCTTTTTGTTTTCGCTGATTCTGTTCAGGCATGCTCCATGGAGAGACGGCAGAAATGTCGAAAGGAGCAGATACAGATGTACAGTAAAGTAACAAGTGGAGGAGTCCTTGGAGTAGAGGGACTTCTGATTCAGGTGGAAACAGATATCAATGACGGACTGCCAATGTTTCATATGGTAGGCTTTTTGTCTGCATGCGTAAAGGAAGCCGGAGAGCGGGTGAGAACAGCGCTCAAAAACTCTGGATTTCAGATACCACCGAAAAAGATCACGATCAATTTATCACCGGCAGATATCCGGAAGGAAGGAACTGCCTACGATCTTCCCATTGCCATAGGAATTATGGTATCTATGGGGCTTATTCCAAACGATAAAATAGAAAATACCTTGATTATGGGTGAACTGGGGCTGGATGGCAGGATCAATGCTGTATCAGGAATACTCCCGGTTGTTCATCATGCAGTAAAACAAGGAATCACACGCTGTCTTGTTCCGGCGGAAAATGCAGAGGAGGCGGCACTGATCCGAAATATAGAAGTGATCCCGCTTCGGACGTTGTCAGAAGCGGAATCTTATCTGAATGAAAAAGCGGTGATCGAGCCTGCATTTGTAGATGTGGAGGCTCTGCTCGACCAGGAGGATATGGGGGAACTGGGAGATTTTGCAGATATTAAAGGGCAGGAAATATTGAAGCGCGGAATGGAGATCGCAGCAGCCGGAATGCACAATATTCTGATGACAGGAGCAGCAGGTTCAGGAAAGTCCATGATCGCAAAATGCCTGCCAACGATCCTTCCACGTCTGACATTTGAGGAGAGTATTGATATTACCAAGATATACAGTGTGGCAGGTCTGCTGAAAAAAGGACAGGCGATGATAACAAAGCGTCCGTTCCGGGCACCGCATCATACCGTATCTGCCATTGCTCTAACCGGTGGCGGAGCAATACCGAAGCCGGGAGAGATCAGTCTCAGTCATAATGGGGTGTTGTTTCTGGATGAGCTTCCGGAATTTGGCAGAAATGTTCTTGAAGTAATGCGGCAGCCGTTAGAAGATCGGGAAGTAACGATTGCAAGGATCCAGGGTAAATATATATATCCGGCAGGATTTATGCTGGTTGCGGCACGAAATCCCTGTCCCTGCGGCATGTATCCGGATCTGAATAAATGTACCTGTACCTGTAGGCAGATCCGACAATACAATGCAAGGCTTAGCAGACCTCTGCTCGATCGTATTGATATCAACGTAAATGTCCGCAGGATTGACTGTTCTGACCTGTTAGAGGATAAACGGGCAGAAACTTCGGCTGAGATCCGGGAAAGGGTGCTTGCGGCGCAGAATATACAGAAGGAGCGTTACCGTTCAGAGTCGATAAATTTTAATTCCCAACTGGATGGAAAGAGAACAAAGCAATATATTTCCCTGGGAAGGGCAGAGCAGGAGCTGGTGCGGGAAGCGTTTGAACATACAGAACTTTCTGCCAGAGGCTATAACCGGGTACTTAAGATCGCAAGGACGATCGCTGATCTGGCAGGAAGTATCGGGATCCATGAGGAACATTTAAAAGAGGCATTGTTTTTCCGGTATCAGAATCTTACAGAAGAGGCAGAGGGAAATATGCAGTACAAAGGAATGAAAGGGGGGGACAGATATGGAGTATGATCTTATAAGGCTGTGGCTGGGGATGATATCGGATATGGGGAATGCAGCACTTGGCAGGATCCTTGATTATTTTGGAGGACCTGAAGAACTGTGGAATGTTCCAGAACATGTGCTTCGGGAAACGTTGACAGAAAAACAGAGTGAACGGATCCTGTGCACACGGGATGAAAAGAAAATAATCGTCTATAAAAACAGACTAAAAGAGCGGAATATTACATATATATATCCAGGACATCCTTATTTTCCGGAAGTCCTGCGGGAAATTCCGGATTGTCCGTTTCTGCTGTATGCAAAGGGGTGTGTGGAGACGCTTAAAACAGACAGAACCGGTATAGCGATCGTAGGTGCAAGAAAGGCATCCGCATATGGGAAAGAGATGGCGGAGCAGTTTGCTTCTGTGCTTGCAGAATATCGGACTGGTATTATCAGCGGACTTGCAGCAGGAATCGACGGCGCCGCCCAGCGTGCCGCAATCAATGTAGAAAATGGATTTACAGTTGCAGTACTAGGTTGTGGGATCAATATCTGTTATCCGAAGGAAAATTACAATTTGTTTGAACGGATTGGGCGTCAGGGTGTGATCCTGTCAGAATATGGGTTGGATATAGAGCCTGCGGCATGGAGATTTCCACTTAGGAACCGGATCATCAGTGGACTTGCAAAAGGGGTGCTGGTTGTAGAAGCACAGAAGAAAAGCGGATCTCTGATCACCGCCGATCAGGCGCTGGAACAGGGGCGTGAGGTGTATGCAGTTCCGGGACGGATTGGAGACAGAAGCAGTGAGGGCTGCAATCATCTGATCCGGCAGGGGGCTATGCTTGTGACGGATCCTGAGGATATTGTGGAGGATTTAAAACTTGAACGGAGGATCCTTGCAGCAGGGAAAGCAGAATGTCGGGAGAACAGCCGGCTTACCGCTCTGGAACAGAAGATATGTGTCTGTATGGGGCGGGAAGTGCTGCATATAGAGGAAATCTGTGCCCGCGTGGATCAGCCTCCTGCAAGAATCCTGACAGCGTTATTTGATATGGAAAGAAAAGGAATAATTCGGCAGCCGGTACGGTATTATTTTGCTGTTACACAGGGATGAAAACAGGATCCGGGGCATTTTTTCAGAAAATTGTAATAAAATATTCACTTGCATGGCAGGGAAAAATGGTGTATAGTTTGTGTCGTTTAAACGAACAGGAAAGGAAAGAGTACATGGCTAAATATCTTGTTATTGTAGAGTCTCCGGCGAAAGCCAAGACGATTAAAAAGTTTTTAGGCAGTAATTATGAAGTGATTGCGTCGAATGGTCATGTGCGTGATCTGCCTAAAAGCCAGATGGGCATTGATGTTGATAATGATTTTGAACCAAAATATATAACAATCAGAGGAAAAGGAGATATACTCGCACAGCTTCGAAAAGAAGTAAAGAAAGCTGACAAGGTGTATCTTGCAACTGACCCCGACCGTGAGGGAGAAGCGATCTCCTATCATTTATCAAAAGCACTGAAACTGGATGATAAGAAGTACAAGCGAATTACCTTCAATGAAATTACGAAAAATGCAGTAAAGAATTCAATTAAGCAGGCACGCGATATTGATATGGCACTTGTGGATGCACAGCAGGCGAGACGTGTATTGGACAGACTGGTTGGTTATAAGATCAGTCCGCTTCTCTGGGCAAAGATCAAGAGAGGTTTAAGTGCCGGACGTGTACAGTCAGTGGCATTGAAGCTGATCTGTGACAGAGAAAAAGAGATCAACGAATTTATTCCAAAGGAATACTGGACACTTTCTGCTATGCTGGTACCGGAAAAGGCAAAGAGAAGCATTGAATTCAAATACATGGGAAATGGAAGTGATAAGGAGGAAATATCTTCCAGAGCAGAATTGGATCATATCATAGAAACGATCGGAAAGCAGTCCTTTCAGATCGCATCGATCAAGGACAGTGAGCGTCATAAGAAAGCGCCACTTCCATTTACAACCAGTACGTTGCAGCAGGAAGCTTCCTCCAAGCTGAACTTTGCGACATCCAAAACGATGCGTATCGCACAACAGTTATATGAAGGTGTGGAGATCAAGGGCAGAGGTTCCATCGGTTTGATCTCTTATCTGAGAACGGATTCTACCAGAATATCAGATGAAGCGGCGGCAGCAGCCAAGGATTATATCATAAAGAATTTTGGAGAAGATTATACAGCCGGAATACCACGGGCAGACAAACCGGGTAAGAAGATCCAGGACGCGCATGAAGCAATCCGTCCGACAGATATTACATTGTCACCGGCGGCTATCAAGGATCAGTTGAGCAGAGAACAGTTCCGGCTGTATCAGTTGGTCTATAATCGTTTCCTTGCAAGTCAGATGGCAGAGGCAGTATACAGCATTAAGACTGTAAAGGCAGAAGCGGCAGGTTATCGGTTCCAGACTTCGGTGTCAAAGATTGCATTTGCCGGATTTACAACGGTTTATAATGTGGACAACGAGAAGAGTGAGCATATTGCGGGAATTAAGGATCTGAATGAAGGCGATCTGCTAAAATTAGAAGATTTTGATGAGAAGCAGCATTTTACACAGCCACCGGCAAGATATACAGAAGCCCTTCTTGTAAGAACCTTAGAGGAGCTTGGCATTGGAAGACCAAGTACCTATGCGCCGACGATCTCAACGATACAGAATCGCCGTTATATAACAAAAGAGAATAAGAAATTATATGTAACAGAATTGGGAGAAGCCGTGAATCAGATTATGGAACAGGCATTTCCGGTTATTATCGACGTGAATTTTACAGCGAATCTGGAGTCCCTTCTCGATAAAATCGGTGAGGGCGCTATCGAATGGAAAGTTGTAGTAAGAAACTTCTATCCGGATCTCGATGCGGCGGTTAAGAAAGCGGAGAGTGAGTTGCAGTCCATTAAGATTGAGGATGAGGTAACGGATGAGGTGTGTGACGAGTGCGGGCGCAATATGGTCGTAAAGTATGGTCCACATGGCAAATTCCTTGCATGCCCGGGATTTCCGGAATGTAAGTTTACCAAGCCGTTCTTTGAGAAAACTGGAGTTCCTTGCCCAAAGTGTGGCGGTGACATTGTAATAAAGAAGACCAGAAAGGGCAGAAGATACTATGGATGTATCAATGCTCCTGAGTGTGATTTTATGTCATGGGCAAAACCATCAAAGGAAAAATGTCCGGTATGTGGCAGTTATATGGTTGAAAAGGGTAATAAGTTACTTTGTTCAGCAGAAAACTGTGGATATTCCAGAGATAATACCGAAAAGGAAAAACAGGCATAAGTGATCGGATGAAGTTGTCCGGTCTGCCATATAAAAAAAGTTGTTTTTAAATATTAAATCTCTCGTTTGACAGGAAAGACTATTGTTATCTCCAGACCATTGTGATAGAATGTCAAATAGTGTAGATTTTTTTATGCAAAAACAACTTTTTTGTATTTTACATACGGAGGAACAGAAATGAGTGTTCAATTATTAGATAAAACACGAAAAATCAACAAATTATTGCACAATAACAATTCGCATAAGGTTGTTTTTAATGATATTTGTGATGTTTTGAGTGATATTTTAAAATCAAATGTACTGGTTATCAGTAAAAAAGGAAAGGTTCTGGGAATTAAGAACCGTGAAGATATACCTGAGATCCATGAACTGATCGAGGATAAGGTCGGTCTTTTGATCGACAGTATGCTGAATGAGAGACTTCTCCTTGTATTGTCAACAAAAGAAAATGTAAATTTGACTACGCTCGGATTTGACAGTGATAACATAGAGAAATATCAGGGACTTCTGCTTCCAATCGATATAGCAGGAGAACGGCTTGGAACGTTATTTCTGTATAAGCTGGATGCACAGTATGATATTGATGATATTATTCTCGGGGAATACGGAACGACGGTTGTAGGACTTGAGATGATGCGGGCTTTAAATGAAGAAAATGCAGAAGAAGATCGTAAGATTGCAATTGTGCGTTCGGCGATCAGTACTTTATCATTCTCAGAATTACAGGCGATCAAGCATATTTTCTCAGAACTGGATGGAAATGAGGGAATCCTTGTTGCAAGTAAGGTTGCAGACCGGGTCGGAATTACCCGTTCCGTAATCGTGAATGCACTTCGAAAGTTTGAGAGTGCTGGTGTTATAGAAGCAAGATCCTCAGGCATGAAGGGAACTTACATTAAGGTTCTGAATGATGTTGTATTTGACGAATTAAAAGCCGTATAAAATTTTGCAAAGGAGAGTAGAGAAATGATATTACCAATCATAACATTATTAGTTGGCGTAGCAGTTGTAGGTGTAAGCTTTTTTATTCTGGATAGTCATGATTTTAAAGAGGAAGATGAGATATATAATGAAAGCTCAGAAGAATTAAAACGAAAGATCACGGAATTATGTGATTCTCTTCTTGAGCAGAGCAAGACATCATTAGACGAATACAGCGAAGATGTTCGCAAGAAGACAGAAAAGGAACTGAAGGAACAGATTGAAAAATGGGCATCCAAGTTGTCTGAAAAGGCAAAGAAGGAGATGATCGATTATATCAATCAGAGCCTTGCAGAAGCCTATGAAGAATATAATCCGGATGCAGAGAAAAAACCGGAAGCGGTTACTTATGAAGAACTTCTTGAAATGGAAGTAAAGGAAACCGAAGAAGAGATCGCAAAAGAAAAAGAACAACAGGCTGAAAAAGCTGTTTCGGAAGAGAAGCAGACAGAAGAAGCTCCCAAAGAAAATGAGCAGACAGAAGAAATCGAAGAAGAGCCGGATGAGAATTCTCTCGGAGCATTAGAGGCAAGTGAGACGGAGACAGTTATTTCCGGTGATGCAGTTGCAAATGGTGATATAACCGAAACTGTACCGGAACAGGATGTTGAAGAGAACACAGCAGAAGATGATGCGGAGGAACCAAAGGAAGAAGTAGAGGAAGCTGTTGCAGAAGAAGTTGTTGCTGAGGAAGCCGAGAAAGAAGCGGCAGAAGAAAAATCCAATGTTGTTGCCTTTAAGAAAGCAGAAGAGCCTGCTGTTGAGTCAGAAGCAACCGAAATTACAGAAGAAACAACAGTCGTAGAAGCAACCGGTACTGAGCCTGTACAGAAGACAGAACAGCCGGCGGGAGGCAACCGTTCCAGAAAGAAGAACCGCAAGAAGAACAGAACAAACAGAAATCAGAATCGTGCACAGGAGGCAAAGAAAGAAGCTCCTGCACCGGAAGAAATCTGGGATGATGAGAAAAATATCGATGAAGAAGTGGCAGAGCTTTACAAGCAGGGATTTGGAATTATGGAGATCGCGAACCAGCTTGGAATCGGTGTTGGTGAAACCAAGGTGATCATTAAAAATATTGAGAATCAGAAGCAGTAAATTGAAATTGTTTTATACGATAGGAGAAACGGCAGTATGAAGAAAAAATATTTTTTCAGAGGATTAGGCTTTGGACTTATCATTGGTGCGCTCGTTATGATGGTTGGAATTAAGTCCGGAAGCTTTGCAGATACAAAGAAGAATGATCCGTCAAAAGGAGATGCGGTAGAAGTTGTTGCATCAGAAGAAACTACTGAATCAGCGAAAACGACAGAGACTGCAACGGAAACGACAAAAGAGGATGCAGCTAAGGCAACGACGGAAGTGACGACAGAAGCTACAACAGAGGCGACAAAGGAAACCACAACGGAAAATACAACCAAGGCAACCACGGAAGCCACAACCGAAAGTACAACCAAGGCAACCACGGAAGCTACAACAGAAGCAACTACGGAAGCTACGACAGAGACGACAACAGAAACAACTACGGAAGCTACGACAGAGACAACTACAGAAGAAAAGAAAAAGGGTGGTTCGATTACGATCAAGCCGGGTATGTATGCAGAGGCAATCTCTCAGGCATTATATGATATCGGAATGGTAGACAGTGTACAGGATTTCTATGATTACCTTGTAAGCTCCGGTAATTCCATGAAACTGATGTGTGGAACTTTCACATTCAAGGGTGATGAAACCTACGATGAGATGATTACCATTATGAGAGATGGACGATAGTTATAGCATGAATTAAAACAAAATATGAGATAATGAGCATTGCGCTGGAATGTGCTCGCACATACCAGCATAATGCGAAAAAGACATGGAACTGTTAAGTGACATGAGATTATAAAAAGAAAGTGCTTGCATGCACTTTCTTTTTGTGTTATTATCGATTTTGTGTGTGGGCTTGAATATAGCAGGCTCATAAAAATAATATACATGCTGGTTGATTCCTGAAGTGGTGCCTATAGCTCGGGTGACTCGGTGAAAGAGAGATCAGCAGAAGAATATAACCATGGAGGTAGAAAAAATGAGCGTTATTTCAATGAAACAGTTATTAGAAGCAGGTGTACATTTCGGACACCAGACAAGAAGATGGAACCCTAAGATGAAGCCATACATCTACACAGAGCGTAATGGTATCTACATCATCGACCTTCAGAAGTCAGTAGGAATGGTTGACGATGCTTACAATGCAATCGGTGACTGCGTAGCAAATGGTGGAAAGATTCTTTTCGTTGGTACAAAGAAGCAGGCTCAGGACTCAATCAAGAGTGAAGCAGAGCGTTGCGGTATGTACTATGTAAACGAGAGATGGTTAGGCGGTATGCTTACAAACTTCAGCACAATCCAGACAAGAATCGCTACTCTTAAGAAGTACGAAGCTATGGAAGCTGACGGAACATTTGATGTTCTTCCTAAGAAGGAAGTTATCCAGATCAAGAAGGAGATGGAGAAGCTTCAGAAGAACCTTGGCGGTATCAAGGAAATGAAGGAAATTCCTGACATGATCTTCGTTGTAGATCCTAAGAAGGAAAGAATCTGTATCCAGGAAGCTCATTCACTTGGAATCAAGCTTGTAGGTATTGCTGATACGAACTGTGATCCGGAAGAATTAGATTATGTTATTCCTGGTAACGATGATGCTATCAGAGCTGTAAAGCTTATTGTTTCAAAGATGGCAGATGCAGTTATCGAAGCTCAGCAGGGTGCTGATGCAACAGATGCTGAAGAAGTTGCAGATGAGGATGCAGCAGTAGAAGAGTAATATTTTAGAATATAAATACTAGAATTTTGGAGGTTATTACGATGGCTATTACAGCAAGCATGGTAAAAGAGTTAAGAGAACTCACAGGTGCTGGTATGATGGATTGTAAGAAAGCACTTACAGAGACAAACGGTGATATGGATGCCGCTGTGGAAGTACTCAAAAAGAGTGGTGCAGCTAAGGCTGAGAAGAAAGCAGCAAGAATTGCAGCAGAAGGTATCGCTAAGGTTGCAATTGATGGTAATACAGCAGTAGTTGTTGAAGTTAACTCAGAGACAGACTTCGTTGCAAAGAATGCAATTTTCCAGGAGTTTGTACAGGCAGTTGCAGATAAGGCACTTACAGTAGATACAGAAAAGGCTGGAGATGGCGAAGACGTTGTTTCAATCCTTGATATGAAGGCTGATCTTGATGATAAGATTCTCAAGATTGGTGAGAAGATCTCCATCAGAAGATTTGAGAAGGTTACAGCAGATGTTGTTGCTTCTTATATCCATGGTGGCGGAAGAATCGGTGTTCTTGTAGCCGGTAACGGTGCTTCAGATGATGCAGCTAAGGAAGCACTTACAAACATTGCAATGCAGATCGCTGCTATGAACCCACAGTACATCTCAAGAGACGAGATCTCAGCAGATGAGCTTGCTAAGATGAAAGAGATCACAATTGACAGTGCATTAAATGATCCGTTCTCACTTCCAAAGCCGGTTCTTTCCAAGTTGATCGAGAAGGCTGTAGCCGGTGTATGGAGCGCAGAAGATGTAGCTATCTACGAAGAGAAGAAGTCAAACATGAATTTCTTACCGAACTTCCTTTCAAAGGAAGCTAAGGCTCAGTTAGCAGAGATCGCTTGTGCTGATAAGGAAGAGATCTCAGGCAACAAGATCTTCTCAGGACTTGTTGAAGGACGTATCTCTAAGCAGATGAAGGAAATCTGTCTTCTTGATCAGGTATATGTTAAGGCTGAAGATGGCAAGCAGACAGTTGCAGCATACCTGAAGTCTGTAAATCCTGCTCTTAAGATCGCTAAGTTCGTTCGCTTCGAAGTTGGTGAAGGTATGGAGAAGAAGAACGAAGACTTCGCAGCAGAAGTTGCTAAGCAGATGAATGTATAATTTTATTTGTTGAATGATAATAAAGTATTTCAAGCCCTTGAAAACATTATGTTTTCAAGGGCTGTTTTACAAATACGCGAAAAAGAAGCGGAGAAGATAACGATTATGAATGATACAGGGAATAAGCAGAAAATATTAAGATTACTGGAAATAACAGCCGGTGCATTTGGTCTGTTTGTTGCATTTGGTTGGTCTTTCTTTGATATGCTTGTTCGTTGCAAAGGAAAAAAACGACAGAAGAAAAAGAAATGGTTTCAACTGTCTCATATAAAGAAAAATCATCCAAGAGACAAATACGAAAAGGAATATGAAGAAGGAAAACTGTGGTGTGCTGAGCAGCAGATGAAGGATTGCTTTATCAGAAGCAGAGATGGACTGTATCTGCATGCTTATTATCTTCCGACAAAAGAAGCGAAACGTTTTGTTTTGTTAAGTCATGGATATAAAGGTAGTGGCTTTGGCGATTTTGCATATACAGCACGTTTCCTTCATGAGAATGCGTGTAATTTATTGTTTATTGATCAGAGATGCTGCGGTTTGAGCGAGGGTGAATATATTACATTTGGTGCAAAAGAGCAATGGGATGTACAGCAATGGAGTTATTATATTGCTGCAAGAAACAAAGAGAAGCTCCCAATCTATCTTTATGGAGAATCCATGGGGGCTGCGGCGGTGCTTATGGCTTCAGGACATAAGCTGCCGGAAGAAGTGAAAGGCTTGATTGCAGATTGTGGATTTTGTTCGATGAAGCGTCAGCTTCAGGATATCGCAGCTAACTGGTTCCATTTGGGCTGGGTAGAGCTGCTTTTGTTCCGTGTAGATCTGTTTTGCAGGATGTTTGGAAGATTTCGTATGAGTGATGCTGACACGATAGAAGCAATGAAGAAAAATAAACGTCCGGTTTTGTTTTTTCATGGGGAAGCAGATACCTATGTAGTTCCAGAGAATTCTGTATATAATTATGCATTATGCAGTGCTCCCAAAGAACTGGTCATTATACCGGAAGCACGGCATCTATGTGCGCCATATGCAGCTCCGGGGCTTTACCGACAAAAGATGCTTGATTTTTTTGAAAAATATGATAATTAAAATAGAATCACCGGAAGTAACAGGATCCCTCTTAAGCAGATAAGGTAAATGCCGAATCTGTTTAAGGGGGATTTTTATATCAGGATAATTTTGATCTATAGATTACGTTTAAAGTTTCGGTCAATTTCATGTAAAGTGTTTGTTAAGTTGTACAAGGGGTGGAATTCAAAAATGAAATGTGATAAGTTCACAAAAGAATAAAGAATACAGGAGGTTATCCATGATGATGAAACAATATCCCTTAACAGCAGCACAAAAAATGCATGATGACTGGATAAAAAAATATAAAACACAGCAGGTGTCCGGTGTCAGTGTTGTGGCATCTTTAAAAGCAGAACTAGATTTCGGACTTTTAAAAAAATGTATTCAGTTGGAATATGAGAGATATGGATGTATGCGTATTCGTTTTACGAAACGTGATAAAAATGGTGATGTGAAGCAATATCTTACTGAAAAAGAAACCCGTGACATTCCTTTAAAAGACTTATCAGGAATGCGTATGAAAGAAGCAGACAATCTAATGCAGCAGTGGGCATATGAGACATTTGACGGAGATGATATTCCGCTTTGCGATGTAGTGATGGTTAAACTGCCGGATGGATATAATGGTTTCTTCATCCATATGGATCATAGATTGATTGATTCCTGTGGACTGGTTGTGATGATCAATGACCTGATGCAGTTATATACGCATTATAAATTCGATACACCATATCCGCAGAAGTTAGCTGATTTTGAGGAAGTGCTGGTTAAAGATCTGAATCGTGCAAATAATGAAAAACGGTTTGCCAAAGATAAAAAGTTCTGGGATGATCAGCTGGATGCATGGGGGGAACCCCTTTATTCTGATATCCAGGGTTCAGATGTACTGGAAACATCAAGAAAGTTACATAGGAATAAAACACTCAGGGCTGCCGATATAGAATTAGATCAGTTGTTTGTGGCAGTAAAGGATTATCAACTGGAGCCGGAGCCAACGAAAAATCTGATAGATTTTTGTATGAACCATCAGCTTTCAATGACAAATCTGTTGTTGCTTGGTATTCGTACATATCTGTCAAAGATGAATCATGGACAGGAAGATATTACGATAGAAAACTTCATTTCAAGACGGTCTACTCATGATGAATGGACCTCCGGTGGTAGTCGGACTATTATGTTTCCATGTAGAACTGTGATTTCGGCAGATACTGATTTCCTGTCGGCAGCATATGAGATCCAGAATATGCAGAATCGGATCTATATGCACAGTAACTATGATCCGGCGTTGATCAGAGAGGAGATGCAGAAACGATATCATACACCGAAGAATACAGCCTATGAAAGCTGTTACCTTACTTATCAGCCGATGCCGGTAAAATTGGATAATCCTCATCTGGTACAAATTCCACAGCATGCAAAATGGTTTGCAAATGGTGCAGCTACAAAGAAAATGTATCTGACAGTATCTCATACAGATAATGGAGGTATGAATTTTTCATATCATTACCAGACCGCACATTTGGCAGAACATGATATGGAATTGTTATATTACTATATGATGCGGATATTGTTTAAAGGAATCGCGGAACCTGATATGAGTATCGGAGAAATCATGGAACAGGTATAAAATAAAACATATAAAGGAGAAATTATTATGACACAGGAAATGCAATTTAAGAAAATCATAGCACAGTATTGTGATGTTAAGCCGGAGGAGATGACAAACGATATGAAGTTCAGAGAAGATCTGGGCTTTAGTTCGCTTGATTTTATGTCTTTCTTGGGAGAAATCGAAGACACATTTGACATTGAACTGGAGGAAGACGATGCACTGCATGTATTCACAATTGTAGAAGCACTTGATCTGTTAGAGCGATTACAGCAGGAAACTGTATAATCAGAGAATATAAGTATATGATCGCAGTAAGTATGTGCGGAGGTATAATAAGATATGTTGATTCGTGATATTTTGGAAGAAAGCGAAAAAAAGTTTTCAGAAATAAAGGCAGTAAAATGGTTGAAGAAAAAGGAGATCTGTGATAGAAGCTACCGGGAGCTGATGGAGAATGCCAAGTCTGTCAGAAAAGGATTGTGTGAGGAAAGCTTTCAGGGAAAGCATATAGCATTGATCGGTAGTAGTTCTGTGGAATGGATAGAAGCTTATCTGGGAATTATAACAGGTCAGGCAGTAGCCGTTCCTCTTGATGCAGGACTTCCGGTAGAGGATTTGATAGATCTTCTGAATCGTTCAGATGCGGAAGCACTCTTTTTAAGTCCTAAAATTCAGACCTTGTCGGAACGGATACTGGAGGAATGTCCAAAACTGAAAAAAATCTGGATATTACAGGAAGAAAACATCGAAACAAATCAGAAAAAAGTTGCATCTGTAGCAGAATTAATGACGTCAGGTATAAACGGTACAGATGATTTTGCAGCACCGGATCCGGAAGATATTGCTACGATTATTTTCACCTCCGGAACTACAGGAAAAAGTAAAGGTGTTATGCTGACACAGAGAAATCTGGCAGAAAATGTAAAATCTGTTAATTATACTGCAGAGCCCGGAACCATAGTATTAAGTGTTTTACCGATTCATCATGCATTTTGCCTTGTTATGGATTGGCTCAAAGGTTTTTCCTTTGGAGCAACGGTATGTATCAATGATTCACTGTTGCATATGGTAAAAAATATGGGCGTCTTTCATCCTGATATTATGCTGATGGTACCTTTGATGGTAGAAACAATCTACAAACGTCTTTCGGCAATGAACCCGTTGATCCCAAAGAAAATAGTTGCAGCCAAGGCATTTGGGGGAAAGCTGAAAACAATATTTACAGGTGGAGCACATCTGGATCCGTTTTATATTGAGAAATTTGCAGAATATGGTGTAAATATTTATGAGGGATATGGAATGTCGGAATGTTCGCCTGTTATCAGCAGCAATGTACCGGAAGATCATAAGACCGGTTCTATAGGACGACCGCTTTCCAATGTTGAGATTTCTTTTGAGGATGGCGAGATTCTGGTACGGGGCAGCAGCGTTATGAAGGGTTATTATCAGATGCCGGAAGAGACTGCAGAGACCTTAAAAGGTGGATGGCTGCATACGGGAGATAAAGGATATCTGGATAAAGACGGATTCTTATTTATCAATGGAAGAATAAAAAATCTGATCATTCTTTCAAACGGAGAAAATATATCACCGGAGGAAATAGAAAATAAACTTGCTCTTGGAAAACTGGTGGGAGAGGTGATTGTGACAGGAGAGAACAATGGCCTAATTGCAAGAATCTATCCGGATCAGGATGCTGTCTCGGCAAAACGGATGAACGAGGAAACAATCAGATCAGAGCTTCAGGCATTTATTGACAGTTATAATAATACGCAGCCGACCTATCGTCGGATTACGGGGTTGATTATTCGTAAATATCCATTTATCAAGAGTGCAACTAAGAAGATAAAAAGGCAGGAAGTTCTGATTGATGAAGCACTTTAAGACAGATAAGGGAGTATACCTGTGAGAAATGACTGTGTCAGTATCCCGGCAATGATTTCTTCGGAACTCTCAAAATTTTCTCTTGTCCATTTATGGAGAACACCCAAGGTACTGCCAATGCTGCATGCGATCATATAGGAGACCTCTTCCTTGGAGTGCATGGAAGGCGTTGTTTTCCGGGTGGCATCTGTTACATAACGATGGAACATAGTTAAAGCCTTTTCAAAGAATTCATCGCCTCTTGGACTCCGGAGAATATTTGCCAGAAACGGATTCGTTTTGGTATAATTACAAATTGTCAGAAAGAAAGATTTGCATATATCCTGATTGTTTTCAGGATGAAAGTCTTCCATGAGGGTGAAAATATCCTGGATAGTTTTATCTTCAACAGCAGTTATAAGAGCTGGAATATTTTCGTAGTGGTTATAGAATGTACTGCGAACAATTCCGGCTCTTTTTATGATGTCGGTCACGGTAATTTTTTCTATTCCTTTTTCTTTCAATACCAATAAAAATGCATCACAAATGGTATCTTCAATAAAGCAGTAGCGTTCATCGGATATTTCATGCAACATAGTGGTCTCCTTTCTGATGTGTATTTATTTTATCACAGTTTTTATACAACCGGGTAAAAATGTAATGAAAATAGCTCCTTTTTCTGTATTTATGTAAAAAAGTTTATAATATCTTTATTTCCCTTACGAAATATGGTAACATATGAAAGTAAATTCGAAAACAGAGGAAAAGCATATGAAGTACAGATGCGTGGTTTCAGATTTGGACAGAACGATTTTAAGACGGGATGGGATTTCCCATAGAACAAAGGAAGTTCTTGAAAAACTGGCAGACAGCCACGTTATTTTTATTCCGGCAAGTGGAAGATCTGTTTATTCCATTCCAGAATGCATCCGGGAGATTCGGGGTGTCCGGTATGCGATCACATCCAATGGGGCAGCAATCTATGATTTATCAGATGATCATTCAGTATATAATTTAAAATTACGACCGGAAGTACCGGAGCAGATATTTGATCTGGTTACGGATAAAGATGTATTCTTTGAATGTTTTATAGACGGTAGAGGATATACATCTGAGATATATTATGAGAATCCAATGAATTTTGGAGAGTCAGAGGATATCAGTGCTTATGTAAGAAGCACCAGAACGCCGGTGCCTGATATAAGGCAGTTTATTTTACAGCATAATACGGAGTTGGATTCGATCTCAATTGTAGGACCGACAGAGAAAAAATACCGTATCATGCATGAATTAACGCAAAATATCCATACTGTTTATGTAACATCCGGAGCGCCGCGATTGATTGAGATATCTGATCGTCATTCCGGCAAACATAATGGGTTAAAGGAAGTTTTACGATTCCTTGGAATATCAATGGAAGAAACAATTGCTTTCGGCGATGGAGATAATGACAGTGAGATGTTAGCAGAAGCCGGACTTGGAGTTGCGGTTTTAAATGCGACAGAGCGTTGCAAGGAAGCGGCGGATCTTGTGATCGGTGATTATCTGGATGACAGTGTAGCCGAATTTCTGGAAGAAACAGTGCGGTAACGGCACACAGAATTTTGATTATAAAGCATGGCATATATCTGTAGTGAGGGACAGGTAGACAACCAATGCTTTTAATAAGAATAAACAAAAGAAAGGAAGGGAAATATGGATAAATTTTTCCACATTTCAGAGCGCGGTTCTAATGTTCGTACAGAGATTATGGCCGGACTCACAACATTTTTTGCCATGGCATACATTGTCCTGGTAAACCCAAATCAGGTAGCAGCAGATGGTAAGGCTGGATGGCTTGTTGCAGAAGGCGCAAGCGCAGCAGAAGTAGGCAGGGTTTGGAATGCAGTATTTATCGCATCCGTTCTTGTGGCTGTTATCGGTACACTTCTTATGGCATTCCTTGCCAGAATGCCGTATGCACAGGCATGTGGTATGGGACTGAATTCATTCTTCTGTACCTCATTTGTGTCCGGTGCATTCTTTGCAGGCTGTAGCGTGATTGAAGGTTATCAGTCAGGTCTTGTTATCATCCTGTTATCAGGTATCGTATTTCTGATCCTGTCTGTAACCGGACTTCGTAAGTACATTGCGACAGCCATGCCGGAATGCCTGAAGAAATCAATACCGGCCGGTATCGGTTTGTTCATCGCATTGGTTGGTTTAAAGGGTTCAGGTCTTGTACAGGCGAATAAGTATACACTGGTACAGATCTTTGATTTCCATGGAGCAATTTCAGGCGCAGAGACACCGGCAGCTGCATGGAAAGCAGTTATTCCACCGGTTGTAACTATCATCGGTATTATCCTGATCGCAGTTCTTGCAAAGTTAAATGTAAAGGGAAATATCGTAATCGGTATCATTGTTTCCACAGTTCTTTATTATGTATTTAATCTGGAGACACCATCTTTTGATGTATCCAGCATCGGTCAGTCTTTCAAAGACTTTGGCGAGATCGGTTTCCTTGGATGCTTCAAGGCGGATGCATGGAGAAATGCATTTGAAAGCCCATATGTTGGTGGCGTATTCTCAGGTATCATGCTGATCGTTGCATTCTGTCTGGTAGATATGTTTGATACGATCGGAACCTTATACGGAACCGCATCACAGGCAAATATGTTAGATGAGAATGGTGACCCGATCAACTTAGATAAGAGTATGATGTGCGATTCTATCGGTACAGCAGCAGGTGCTATTCTTGGTACATCGACATGTACAACCTTCGTTGAGTCTGCATCCGGTATCGCAGCAGGTGGTAGAACAGGTCTTGCAAGTTTAGTTACAGCAGCCTGCTTCGCAGTATGTCTGTTCTTAAGCCCAATCGCAGGTGTGATCCCAACATGTGCAACAGCTCCGGCACTGATCTTTGTAGGTGTATTAATGGCTAAGAACTTTGCCAAGATCGATATGGATGATATGCGTTCAGCAGTTCCTGCGTTCCTTACCTTCCTTATGATCCCATTAACCTATTCTATCTCAAATGGTATCGGTGTAGGATCAATTTCATACGTTCTGATTACCTTATTCACAGGTAACTACAAGAAGAAAGATATTGTTGTAACGATCATCGCAGCGTTATTCGTTGTAAAGTTCATCTTTGTTACAATGTAAAAATATCATCATTTTATTAAAAGAAAATACCGGCAGCCACATTCCTTTTAAGTGGCTGCCGGTATTTTTATGCATAAAAAATATGCACCAGAGTGGAATCGAACCACCGCACACGGCTCCGGAGGCCGTTGCTCTATCCACTGAGCTACTGGTGCATGACTTATATATAATACAATATTTCGCTGAAATAATCAAATATTTTCTTATATTTCTTCGCTGAATTATGAATACTTCCTGGATGAACTTGCAAAATACAGAACAGAATGGTAGAATTTTGTCGATATAAAATATGAAAAGGAGCATAGGAAAATTGAATCATAAAAAAAACAGTTTTCTTGGTGATACATATATAAAGACAAAAGAAGGAGAGATCGTGATCCGGGTTGGAATGAAGCTTGCGATCGGCTGGGTGATATTTGCATTATTGTGTTCCTGTTATGTGTACGCATTTTTTATCAGAAAACCCAAAATTGTGCCGGGAGAAAATAATACGGTTGAGCTGACGATTCCGGAGAATGCATCATATAAGAAAAGTGATGTTTCAGAGATCAATGATCTGGTTAGTAAGTATCTTACGGCAAAAGCAGCCTGTGATCAGGCAACGTTACAGTCACTGGTGACGGATCCAACCGAGTTTGATGATATGTCAGTATTGGAAAACTCTGCAAAATACCTAAAAGGTTTTGAAGATACGACCTGTTATCTGGCAGATGGTTATGCAGAAGGAGAATATGTTGTGGTTGAATTGTCCTATATGGACATTGCGGACGTAGAATCAAAGCCGCTTGATATCGTGACCTTCTATATTATAACAGACCAGGATGGTTCGTATAAGATCGCTAATGGGGAGCTGTCAAATGCACAGCTTTCTTATCTGAACAGCTTTAAGGCATCAAAGGATATTCAGGATATCTATGTTCATGTAAAAGAGAATACAGAATATCTTCTGGATACAGATAAAACATTTCGGGCATTTTATGATCTGATCAGCAAACCGGCTACAACAGAGAATACTGCAGCTACACCGGAAGATGCACAATAGGAAGGATATTTTAGCTGATTCTGCAAATGTGTGAACCAGTTAGCAGTAGGTTTGTAAGCAGATATCAAGACATAAAAAGTTCCATAAAAGAATTCTTTGGATATGACAGAATTCTGATACGGAACTTTTTTGTTTTATTATTTGCCTTATATAATATAGAAGTTACAGACGACCGTCCGCAGACATACTAGATAGCATTTTCTTCATTTACAGGAGATACAATACCGATGTCGATTCCACGAGTTTGAACAGGAGTGGAGAATACGATCTGTGTTTCTGTATTTCCGAATCGCTGTAGCTGGCCAATGAAAGAATCCAGTTCCATTGTGCTTGGAAAACAAACCTTCATCAACATAGAGTAGGCACCGGTCACACAATTACATTCCAGTACATTGGGGCAGGCATCGATAAAGGGATAAAAGGTTGGTTTCTGTTTTGGATCGAGTGCCATGTGTATAAATGCGGTAATGTGATACCCCAGAGCTTCCGGGTTGATGCCTGCATGGTATCCGGTGATCACACCTGCCTTTTCCAGCCGGTCGATTCTTGCGGATACCGCAGGAGAGGAGAGAAATACTTTATTTGCCAGATACTTTAAAGGGGTTCTGGCATTGTGCTGTAATAAATGTAATATTTTCTTATCGATATTATCCATATATTCACGTCCTTTATAAAATGTTATAACTTCAGCTTCTAAATTTAAATACAAAAAAAGGTGCGTTTCCGTAGAAACACACCTTTGCGTTTGCCTTATTATACGTCGGAAAAAGAGAAAAAACAAGCCCCGAAATTGAAAAGTTGTAATTGTTTACTTTTAATGATCAGAATGGTATGATTAAAAAGATATGGTTATAAAGAAAACAGATAAAAAGAGCGGCAAAACAGTCGCAGCAGAGAGACAGAACAGGAAGGGTCATGATATGGCAGAAGGCATTCGAATTAATAAATATCTGAGCGAAGCTGGCATTTGTTCCAGACGTGCGGCAGATGAATATATATTAAAAGGCAGGATCACAATAAATGGGAAGCCTGCGGCAATGGGACAGAAGATAGAGGCAAATGACAGGGTAATGGTCGATGGAAAGCCTGTAAGAAAGCGTGAAGAGACAGTTATTCTTGCATACAATAAACCACTGGGACTGACCTGCACGGCAAGTCATGATGATCCGGATAACATCTTTGATCATATTAAGTATCCGATCCGATTGCAGTATGTAGGAAGATTAGATAAGGATTCACAGGGATTACTGCTTTTGACAAACGATGGAGACCTGTCAAACAGTATCCAGAAGTCAGTCAATAATCATGAGAAGGAATATCGTGTCCGTGTGAATAAGCCGATCACGGACGAATTTTTAACACAGATGGCGGCAGGTGTTCCGATTCTTGATACGGTGACAAAAAAATGTCGTCTGTATAAGATCGATAATTATTCCTTTAAGATCATAATTACACAGGGGCTGAATCGCCAGATCCGCCGAATGTGCGAATATTTTGGATATAAGGTCGTAAATCTGAAACGGCTTCGAGTGATCAATATTCGTCTGGGGAATCTGAGACCGGGTGAGTACCGCCATTTGACAAAGGAAGAAGAAACAGAACTCAGACGTTTAGTGGAACGAAAAGAAGAAGTGAAAACAAAGCGGGAAGAAGCACAGCCGGATAATAAAAATGAACAGAATGTTGTTGGAAATAAGAGGTATGTCAGTTGGAAAAGAGAGACAGAATCAAAGAATTAGTTGAAAAACTGAATGAGGCATCAAAGAAATATTATCAGGAAGATACCGAGATCATGAGCAATCTGGAATATGATGCCTTGTATGATGAACTGGTAGAACTTGAAAAAGAGACAGGAATTGTAATGTCGAACAGTCCGACGGTTCATGTCGGATATGAGATTGTAAGTGAGCTTCCGAAAGAGGCTCATGAGCATCCAATGCTTTCTCTGGATAAGACCAAGAGTGTGGAAGCACTGGCAGCATGGCTTGGCACACATCAGGGTGTGATCTCATGGAAGTTAGATGGTCTTACCGTTGTCCTTACCTATGAGAATGGCACGCTTGTAAAAGCAGTAACCAGAGGAAATGGCTTAGAGGGCGAGGTTATAACGAACAACGCAAGAGTATTTGCAAATATTCCGAAAGAGATTCCATATAAGGGTAAGCTGACGATCCGTGGAGAGGCAGTTATCAAGTATTCAGATTTTGAGAAGATAAATGAGCAGATCGCAGATGCAGATGCAAAATATAAAAACCCGAGAAACTTATGCAGCGGCTCTGTCAGACAGTTGAATAACCGCATTACAAAAGAGAGAAACGTACATTTCTTTGCCTTTAATCTGGTGGATGGAGAAGATGTGGACTTTAAGAATTCCTTTTCCTATGAATTAGACTGGCTGGAGCAGCAGGGCTTTGATGTCGTAGAGCATTATTTGATCAATGCTGATAAGCTGCCGGAGCGTGTAGCAAAGTTTGCAGAACAGATTGAGCAGAACGATTTTCCTTCGGATGGTCTGGTACTGGTGTTAGAAGATCTTGCATATGGAAAGAGTCTCGGTAGAACAGCGAAGTTCCCAAGAGACAGTATGGCATTCAAATGGGCGGATGAACAGGCAGTGACCCATCTGCAGTATGTGGAGTGGAGCCCTTCCAGAACGGGACTTATCAATCCGGTTGCGGTATTTGATCCGGTGTCCCTTGAAGGAACAACAGTCAGCCGTGCAAGTATCCATAATGTCAGTATCCTTCGGTCGTTGCAGCTTGGGATCGGAGATGAGATTTCGGTCTATAAGGCAAATATGATCATTCCGCAGATTGCCGAAAATCATACCAGAAGTGGAAATGTACCGATTCCGGAATCCTGTCCTGCCTGTGGTGGCCTGACAAAGATCGTGACGGAGGGAGAGGGTGTAGATCAGGTAGAGACCCTTTATTGTACCAATGAATTCTGTCCAGCAAAGAAGTTAAAATCATTTGCTCATTTTGTATCCAGAAATGCTATGAATATTGACGGTCTCTCAGAAGCCACGATAGACAAATTTATTGAACAGGGATATCTGGATCATCTGGATGATCTCTATCACCTGAATCGTCATGAAGAAGAGATCGTTGAGTTGGAAGGCTTTGGAGAGAAGTCTTATGCGAAGCTGATTCAGGCTGTTGATACATCCAGACACACAACGATGAACCGTTTTGTCTATGGCCTTGGAATTCCTGGGGTCGGAGATGCAACAGCGAAGCTGATCTGCAAACATTTTAAAAATAACCTGGATCAGATCATGCATGCGGATGTAGAAGCATATACAGAGATTGATGGAATTGGAACAGTGATCGCAGAGGAAATTGTAAGATATTTTAAAAATCCGTCGAATTGTGCTATTATAGATAGGTTGCTTCGTGAATTAGAGTTTGAAGCAGAGACTGAAACGGTACCACAGACGCTTGCAGGTATTACCTTTGTAATAACCGGAAGTCTGGTACAATTTGCAAACCGGGATGAGATGAAGCAGTATATCGAAGACCGGGGCGGAAAGGTAGCAGGTTCTGTATCTTCAAAGACCGGATATCTGGTCAATAACGATGAGACATCCACATCTTCGAAGAATAAAAAAGCACAGAGTCTGGGAATACCGATCATTTCAGAAGCGCAGTTTCTGGAACAGTTTTCCTGATAATATAGAAACAGAAAAATGGCAGTTGGAACAGAAAGGACTTGATAGAAAATGCCAATTAGAGTTGACGATGATTTACCGGTAAAGAAAATACTGGAGGATGAGAATATCTTTGTGATGGGTTCAGACAGAGCCATCCGTCAGGATATCCGTCCGCTTGATATATTGATATTGAACCTGATGCCTTTAAAGCAGGATGCAGAATTACAGCTTATGAGAAGTCTGTCAAATACGCCGCTTCAAGTGAATATTTCCCTGATCCGTACGATGACATATGAATCCAAGCATGCACCAAAAGGCCATCTGGAACGGTTCTACACCGATTTTTCCAGCATCAAAGATCGGAAATGGGATGGATTCATTATCACAGGAGCACCGATCGAGAAGATGGAATTTGAAGATGTAGAATACTGGGATGAATTAAAAGAAATCATGGACTGGTCGGAGAAAAATGTAACCTCCACGATCCATATCTGCTGGGGCGCACAGGCAGGTCTGTATTATCGGTATGGGGTGCAGAAGTATGAGCTGGATAAGAAATTATCAGGAATCTATATGCATCATACCTTCCACAGAAAGACACCGCTTGTTCGTGGGTTTGATGATATCTTTTATGTACCACATTCCAGATATACAGGTGTAGACAAAGATGAGATCGTAAAAAATCCGCATCTGGAGATCGTAGCGGAGTCCGATGAGGCAGGTCCTTATCTGATCATTGGCGATGAAGGAAAGAATATATTCGTAACCGGACATCCGGAATATGATATTCTGACGCTTGATAAAGAATATAAGCGTGATCTTGCAAAGGGACTGAATCCGGATATTCCGGTAAATTATTATCCGGACAACGATCCAAGCAAGACACCGATCAAATCTTGGCGCTGCCATGCTAATACATTATATGCCAATTGGCTGAATTATTACGTATACCAGATAACCCCGTATTTATGGACAGAAAAGGCGGATAAAAAGAAAGATGAAACAGCAGAATAAACGATTAATACTTCTATGTATAGCAGCTTTGTTGATATTGTTTATGGGAGCCGGGAAAAATACCGGAAATGTGCAGGCTGCGGAATCAGTAAAGAAACAGGAATTATCACAGGACGAGAACACACATACATTTTCAAATGCCAGTGACGGTTCCTTCCAATATGATTATGCAGTAAAGTCAGATTACTATAAAGGTATGGGTGTAGATGAGAGCACCGGACTGAAATATGCACTTGTCAGTTATGATGAGAAGCTGTGGGCGGTTGTAGTAACTAAGAAAAGTGAGTTTAATGGTTCCTATGATACCAGCTCTTATACAGGCAAGATGTCATTGAAATTTAAGCCGGCAACGACAAAGACCGTGCTTCGGTTTTCAAAAAATAAAACCGGAAACACGGCTCTTGAAAAATGCTTTTACTATAGTGACGATTATTCCATTCTGACAACTGGTTTTTCAAAGGATATATATTACATTGACGGAACACCGGTAAAAGGAATCAAGAAGGTAGCAGGAACGTATTATTTCTTCCGGAAAGGAAAGCGGGTGGATGAAACCGGCTGGTATCCATATGGAAGATCACAGGTATATGTAAAGGATGGAAAGGCAATATTCCGCTTTTCAGGAGATGCCTGTTATTCATTCACAAATGGCAAGAAACAGCGTGTAACGGATCGTTACATCAGCGTTAAAGGCACAGTGTACTGGTTTGATGCAACGGGTGCACTGGCACAGGGAATGAAACAGGCCGGCGGAGAATATTATTATCTGCGGGATGGTGTAAGCCGTCGGAACTATTATAAAAAGGTTGATCGTTATGGCTATTATTTTGGCGAAGATGGCAAAGCAGTAAGAGATACATGGGTAAATGTAAAAAATGCCATGATGTATTTTAATGCAAATGCACGTAATACAAAGACCTATTATCTGGACGGATATAAGGACAGCGAGCGGATCGGAATGTATAAGATCTACAGTAAAAACAAATGGAATTTTGTAACAGATGGCATTTATAAGATCGATGGCTCATTTGTATATTTTAAAAATGGAAGACATTATACATCAACCAGATGGTACAGCTCAAATGATACGACCATGTATTATATCCGAAAGGGAGAAGTGCTCTACAAACGAAAACAGTCCGGAAACGGATATGTGCTGTATCAGGCAAATGGAGTCAGATGGAAGAAAGTTTCCAGTATGTGGGCGCCATATAATAAAGGAAAAACCTTTTACTATGATAAAAATGGAACAAGTCTGTACCGGTATTTTAATGCCAGCTATTCAAAGAGCAAATACAGGAACACAGTATGGATCTATGATGCAGGAAGTTCCGGATGGCAGCAGGTAACAGATAAATTATTAAATATTCATTCGGATTATTATTATATACCGGAAGATGGCGTGATAAAGGCAGAAGAGGGCTGGCAGACCATTGACAAAAAAACTGCAGTCTATACGGATGCTTCCGGAAAAGTATCAAAATACATATATTATGACAAGACCGGAAAATATTCCATATACAGAGAAGGACAGAAGCTGGATCAGATCGTTCCGGGGATTGTTACTGTCCAGATCAATGGCAAGACGGTATATTACCTGATGAATGAACAGGGACAGAGTGTATCTGGAAGTCAGTCCGTGGATGGATATCTATATGACTTTGACAAATATGGACGTGCATATAGCAGACGACTGGAAGGTTCTGTTTACTGGGATACGGATGCATGGATGAAGCGCGTGATCCTGGCATATCTGGGTAAGACAAATATATATTGCAATGTATTTGTCGATCAGGCATTTGCACTTGCTGGTGGAGATGATCCATCGCAGAAACTTGCGGTTCAGTATACAAGTCCGGAAAAAGGCGGTATCCTGTTAGATCGGATGTATACCGGAACGGAATGGGGCGGTGCCGGAACTGTGACCGGAAAAGTTGTTCTGTCAGATGGGAAAAGCTGGATGAAACAGGATTCGATTCAGTTGAATTCAGATATTGTAGATTTCTCATATGATGCATTAACTCCGGGAGATGTGATCGTATATTATAAAAACGGAGAGACAGAGGCAAGCCATGTTTCCCTGTTTCTTGGTAAGTTTAAAAATGCGGCAGCGGTTAAGAAATATCTGATCCGGATGGGTGTTTCCAAACAGTTGGCGGAAGCCTGTGTCAAGGACTGGGGCGCTTATTATGATAATGATGGAACTTACTGGTGTATTCACGGTGGAATGGGAAGCAGTAGTCAGGTCTATATCAGTAACAGTACTTATTGTATTCCGGCATCCGGCAATACATATACATATGGAAGAAAGATCATAAATGTGATCGACTGATAATACAAAAGCATTAGAATGCGGATATTGCATGGTTGTATGTAACTTACAACAGCAAATTGTCCGTATCTAATGCTTTTTTAGATGTTTATTCCTCAGAAGATAATTCTTCCCATTGTTCATACATCGTGTTCAATTCTTCTTCTACAGAATTTCGTTCTTTTGTAAGATCATTTAACAGTGCAACATTTGTTGCATTTTCAGGAACCAGAAATTCTTCATCAATTTCAGCCAGACGGTTTTCAAGCTGTTCAATCTTGTCTTCCAGCTTTTTCAGATCATTTGCTTTTTTCCGAAGTCTTGCCTGTTCGGCTTTGCTTTCCTTCCAAGAGAGCTTTGCCTGGGATTCTGTCTGTTTTTCCTGAGAGACAGTATCAGATACTGGTGCAAATGCCTGCTTTCCGGTGGAAGCCGGCTGGGCTCTGTGGCTTTCGTAGTAATCATAGTTTCCAATATAATTGGTTAACTGCTTATCCTTTAATTCGATGATCCTTGTTGCTGTTTGATTGATAAAATATCGATCATGGGATACATAAAGGACTGTTCCGGTATAGTTCCGTATCGCTTCTTCAAGGATCTCCTTGGATGTGATATCCAGATGGTTGGTCGGCTCATCGAGAATCAGGAAGTTTGCAGATGAGAGCATCATTTTGGCAAGGGATACACGCCCTTTTTCGCCCCCGCTCAAGTCTGCGATCCGTTTGAACACATCCTCTCCGGTAAACAGAAAGGCGGCAAGAACGTTTCGGATCCTGGTATTGGTCAGGTCGGGATAGGCGTTGCTGATCTCGTCAAATACCGTATTGTTCATATTCAGGACCTGATGCTCCTGATCGTAGTAACCGATCTTGACACGGGAGCCTAAGATGACAGTTCCGGCATCCTTTGGAACAAGCTTGTTGATGATCTTTAAGATCGTAGTCTTACCGGTTCCGTTTCCGCCGATCAGGGCGACATGCTCACCACGTTTGATCTCCATATTCAGATCGGAAAACAGATTATACTGTTCAAAGGCTTTGGACAGCCCTTCGATCGTAAGTACATCTTCACCGCTGATAACGGATGGTTCCAGCGTCAGCCGCATTTCACTGTTTAATTCGGTTGGCTTGTCCAGCCGTTCCACACGGTCTAACATTTTTTCACGGCTTTCTGCCCGTTTGATCGATTTTTCACGATTGAACTGCTTTAATTTTGTGATAACTTTTTCCTGATGCTTGATATCTGCCTGCTGGTTTAAGTAGGCTTTCATCATATTTGTCCGGATCTCGGCGCGCTTTTGAGAGAAGTAGGTGTAGTTTCCGTTATATACGGTGCTGTGTCCACGATCAAGTTCTACGACCTTTGTTACGATCTTATCCAGAAAGTAACGGTCATGGGAGACAAGAATCACACTTCCCTGATAGCCGGTTAGAAAGGTTTCAAGCCAACTGATCGAATCCATATCCAGATGGTTGGTCGGCTCATCCAAGATGATGATATCCGGTTTTGTAAGAAGAAGTCTGCCGAGTGAAAGCCGGGTTTTTTGTCCGCCCGATAAGGTATCGGTATGACGGTCGAAATCTTCTTTGGAGAAGCCGAGACCTTTTAATACTCCGGTGATCTCACTTTCGTAGGCATATCCGTTTTTATATTCAAATTCATGTGTATAGCGGTTATAGGTTGAGAGGGCGGCTTTCAGTTCGTCGCCGGTCAGTGTTGTCATATCCTGTTCCAGTTTGCGGATCTTATCCTGAAGCTCGATCACAGGCTTCATGGCATCCTCCATCACGCCGTATACCGTATCGTCATAGAAAATATCCTGATGCTGGGAGAGGTAACCAATCGTACGGTCTTTTGATAAAACAATCTGTCCGGAATCTGCTTCTTCTTCCTGCATAATGATCTTTAATAATGTTGTTTTGCCTGCACCATTGATACCAACGATCGCCATTTTTTCCTTATCTTCAAGATGAAAGGATACATTGTCGAGAATTACGTTGGTTCCGAATGCTTTACTTATATTTTGACAATCGAGAATCATAAGATTCCTCCTTATTTTCTTATATCATGTCAGATCTCATAACATTATATCGGTGTGTCAGGAAATAAGCAATATCCATTGAAATAGAATTTTAATAAAAAGGGAATATTTTCACATAAAATTTAGAAAAAGGTTATGTCATAAAAATTGACTGACAAGGGAATAAAATGGTATCATAATAGTGTATTTTTGTGCGCTTTTTACGGGTGAAAGTTATTTGAAAAGCAGGTGGTTATATGGAACGTAATAATGAGTCTCTGGCACTGATCAGTGACAAAGATATTCAGGAATTGAATGATATAAGAACGAAGCTGGAACAGACGTTGATGACGAAGCTCAGAAATGCCGGAATCTATTTTCACAGTATGTCGAGAGTGAAGACATTGACGTCATTACAGCGTAAGTTAGATACAGGGAAATATGGCACAGGAAAAGATGATAAAAAGATTCAGGATCTGATCGGTATCCGTATTAATTTATTTTATACAGAAGATATCAGGATTAGTGAAGCACTGCTCGAAGACACCTTTATGGTAGATAATTGGTCAAAGACAGCATGGGAAGAGAACCGGTTTGAAGCCCAGAAGTGCAATGGTGTATTTAAGATCCCAAGCAAATATCTGATCAACATATCCGATCAGTTGTGGGAGCAGCCATTTGACCGGACCTTTGAGGTTCAGCTCAGAACGGTTCTGTTTGAGGGCTGGCATGAGATCGAGCATGAGATGCGGTACAAGTATAAAATGGATGAAGGCTTTGATGATAACAGAAGCAGTTTGTGGGATGGACAGGAAAAGGATGCCCGCATGATGAACAGCATCATCGCAAACCTAGAGCTGTGCGACTGGTCAATCGTGCAGATCTTCGATAATCTGGCAAGAGATCAGTATATCAAGAAAAACTGGGAAAATGCGATCCGAAGCAAATACCGGTTAAAGATCACACAGGATAAGATTAAGCCTGAGGTTCGTGCATATTTTGATGAACATCCGGAGGTCGTAGAGAAGTTCTGGGCGGTATCCAAGCAGCAGCTTGTAAATATTCTGCTGAATAAAAAATATCAGAAGGTATTGTCGCCGAATAGGGTAATCTACCTCATTAATAAAGAAGTGGTAAATGACGAATTCATATCAGCACAGCTTGACAGAGAACAGTTCGGCAGGGTGTTGAACAAAGAGATCAAGCAGGAGATCCGGCCGCTGGTATCGGATCTGGTATTTGACCAGACGATACGGATACGGGATGACGGATTTGACCGGGCAAGTGAGATCATATACGAATGGGCGTACCAGCATATCTCCCTGATATTCGGACAGATGCCAAAAAAAATGGAGTCTGTTTCTTATGAAGTGATGGGGTATAAGTTAAAGGTTGTTGCAGAGAAGGAATATTTTCTAATGGATATGCAGACGATCAGCAATGAAGAAGCCGGTATGATCTGGCATGTGGTTGCAGAACTCCGAAAAGAAAGCGATGGATTGTATCTGACCTGCCGTCATATCTGTGAGAATATCTATTCCAGAGAGCGCCGGTATAATCGACCGAAGTTTATGCGGGATATATTTAATCAGGTCGGATTCCTGGATGCGGGTGTATTTATGGATGAAGACACCGAAGCGGTTCCGATATCCGCGGACCAGCTTAAAAATCTTCTTTCGCATGATGGTAGAAGCCTTCCGGTGATCCTTGTAGATAAGCCGGAGCAGATTCCGGATTGGGCGCAGGATTTTGACGGATATACGATCAATGCAGAGGTTCTCTGTAAATCATTAGCTGGTATCTGTCATGTGTTCCTGGGAGATGAGAGCTGCATCAGCCGGATGCAGGAGATCTATGGAAATGAAAGTATTGATGGTGCAGTGTTCTACTGGGGCAGAGACGACGAAAGCCCTACGATATTTACACAGGAAGCTATTCGCAAAGCCTGTTTTGAGGAGGTAAATCACAGCGTCGATGAAGACGAGGAATACGAGAAAGCTTTCCGATATCGACTGCGAGAACTGGTCTGTCAGGAATTCCATTAAAAACCGGGTTGCAAAGATCAGAAAATGGATGTATGATTTGAGCGGAACAAATTTGAATGAAGTGGAGACAATATACAAATGGAAATCAGAGATATAAATGAAATACGGTCAGCGATCAAGTACATGGATTACAAGCCTGTAATGCTGGCAAAGTTTTATGATATTAAGAGCTTATTGTTCAAGGAGATCTTAGAGAACGAAGACTATTACAAGGTTGCAAGCATATTACCGAATCCGGGAAATGACAACAAGATTGTAAAATGTGTCAACATTCTGGATAAGAAATATATGGCAGGACGTGAAGTTGTAGACTGCACGAAGACACCGGGAGCAATACCGGCCGAAGCAGCAGAGGTTCTGAAAAGCATTCGTGCGACAGAAGATCCTGTATCCGTAAAGCTTTCCTTCGGTAAAGAAATGAAAGCTGAGATATATATGAATATTCCAAGAGGTAACAGCCTTACGATCTCAGATATGACGATCACACCGGAGACAGAGCTCACAGTGATGAATCTGTATAATACATATTATACAGAGGGCTTTACACTTGCACTTCACTTTGATGAGTTTGCAGTTGCGATCGAGCCATCTGCTTTAGACGGAATCAAGGGTCAGGGTGATGTATTTGTCTATGCGATGACGAAGAATGCCATTTATAAAGATTTTGGAAACAGATATTTTGATGTAGATGCGATCCTGAAATATTACAGAGGATAGAAAAAGCTGCGGAGCGAGGAGCTTTGCAGACAGAGACAAAAAGAGAGCTGGAACCGTGGTTGGCAACAGCTCTTTTTATTTACGCGGGTGATGTTCCTGTGAATAAGTTTGCAAAGTGCGTTTAAGCCCGTGTTGGCTGTTTATATGGAGGAATAAATGCTTTGAAGAATAAACTTGCATTATTATCAGGTATATTGTGTATCGGTCTGGTAATTGCGTTTATCTTTTATACCGGAAAGGATAATCAGAAAAAGGAAGGGTATACGACGGCCGGATTTGCCATGGGAACCGCAGTTACGGTATCGGTCTATTCGGATCAGGGCAGACAGGATGCGGATGCAGTGATCGACTGCGTAAGCAGACTGGAGCGTGAACAGATCTCATGGCGGATAGAAGGCTCAGAGGTATACCGTGTGAATCATGAATATAAGGCAGGAGAGCCTTATGAGATAAGCTATGACCTGGCATATGCGGTCTTACAGGAAAAGGAGGTAAGCGAAGCGGGGGATGATCTGCTGGCACTCACGATCCGTCCGTTAGCGTCCTGCTGGGGTATCGAAGATGGGAAGAAAGAAGTACCGGAGACTCAGAAGATAGAAGAAGCCTGTTCGGTAGTTAACGATTCGAAAGTGCATATCGTAGATGAACAGGGAAAAGAGCTGACACAGGTAAGTGAGCTTTCAGAGGATGGAACATGGTATGTGTTGTTTGATGAAACAGGCTTAAGCCTTGATTTCGGTGCGATGGGAAAAGGCATTGCCTGTGACCGGGTGGCAGAAAGCCTTGAAGAAAATCAGGCGGAAGGCGCTTGCGTGGCGGTCGGCGGCAGTGTTTTATGCTACGGCGCAAAGCCGGATGGTTCCGGTTTCCGGATCGGTATTCGTGACCCGAGAGGAAATGAAAATGATATGATGGGAACCGTAGAAGTCCGGTCAGACAGGCATCCAGTCTATATATCAACATCCGGAGATTATGAGAAGTATTTTATTCAGGATGGAAAAAGATATCATCATATCTTAAATCCAAAGACCGGATACCCGGCAGACACTGGGACGATATCAGCGACAGTGATCTGTGAAAGTGGTGCATTAAGTGATGCCTTATCAACGATGTGTATTCTGCTTCCGGCGGATCAGGCACTTAAGCTTGTAAAAAGCTTTGACGCAGATGTGATCCTGATCGATAAGGATAAGAATATATATATGACCGAGCAGGCAGGAAAACAGTTCACGATAGCAAATGGAGACTATAAAGTAAAATGATAAAAAAAAGAGACATCATTCTGGCACTTGGACTGATTCTTTTAGGAATCGTCTGCTATGGAGTTATCCGGCTGGGTCAGAAAAAAGGCAGTCAGGTTATTATATATGAAGACCAGAAAGAGATTGGAAGATATGATCTGAATACAGATGCCACGAAAGAGATTCAGACCGCAAAAGGAATAAATATTCTGGAAATAAAGAATGGAATGGCATATGTAACAGAAGCAGACTGTCCGGATCAGGTATGTATCCGTATGGGGAAGATATCGAAGACCGGAGAGAATATCGTCTGCCTGCCGCATAAGCTGGTGATTCAGGTGGAAGGTGATGTTGGACAAGAATCAGAATATGATAATCGGTAAGATTCGTTCATAGTATAGCAGGAAAGGTATAATAGAAAGAAAAGATGGGCCAGAAACAAAAAACTTCCCAAAAAAAATCCACAAATAGAAAGGAACAGAAAAAGACGCACAACAGCGCAGGAACAATAGCACAGCTTGGAATGTTTATTGCGGTTGCAATGGTGTTTTCATATATCGAATCCTTTATCCGGATCGATATCGCGGTACCGGGAATCAAGCTCGGACTTGCCAATATTGTAACTATTGTAGTGCTGTGCAAGCTTGGACTTGCGGATGCGGTTTTGGTATCCGTGCTCCGTATCTTCCTGTCGTCTTTATTATTTGGCAATTTTACCGTTATGATATACAGTCTTGCCGGAGCAGCAGTCAGCATGCTGTTTATGTGGATCTCTGTTAAGATTGGTTTTTTTTCAACAACGGGAACGAGTATTCTTGGAGGTGTCGGACATAATGTTGGTCAACTTATCGTTGCATATCTGGTGATAAAGAACCAAAATATCCTGATATATGCTCCGGTTTTACTGGTCTCTGGAACGATCACGGGAGTTCTGATCGGTCTTGCGGCAGCATTTGTCATGCGGGCGGTTGGCGGCCAGATTGGCAAGTTTTAGGGTTGTTTTTGACCCTGTGAAGTATTATTATATGATTAGTTTTTCTCGATAACAGAGAATGAATTGATAAGAATAACGAGAGAAAGAGGTATGCAGATGGGTTTATTAACTTTTTCGGGTGGTATTCATCCATATGAAGGCAAAGATCTAACAAAAGACAAGCCTGTCAGAGAATATCTTCCAAAGGGAGAGTGTGTTTATCCGCTCAGTCAGCATATAGGTGCACCGGCTGTTCCGATCGTAAAGCGTGGCGACCGTGTACTGGTAGGACAGAAGATTGCAGAGGCGGGAGGATTTGTTTCGGCAAATATCCATTCTTCAATCTCAGGAACGGTAAAAATGATCGAACCGAGGATGACAAGTGGCGGTAATAAAGTAAATTCAATCGTAATAGAAAATGACGGTTTATTTGAGACGGTTGATTTCTCAGAGAATGTGCGAGATCTCTCCACACTTTACAGAGAAGATATCAAGGATATGATCAAGGAGGCAGGTATCGTTGGAATGGGCGGTGCAGGTTTTCCGTCTCATGTAAAGCTGTCACCGAGAAATGAAGATGATATCGAATATATCATTGTAAACGGTGCGGAGTGTGAACCGTATCTGACTTCTGATTACAGAAGAATGTTAGAGGAGACAGATAAGCTGATCCTTGGACTTCAGATCTGTGTAAATCTGTTTGATAAGGCAAAGGGAATTATCGCGATTGAAGACAATAAGCCGGAAGCAATTGCAAAGATCTCAGAGCATCTGGCTGATAACGATAAGATCGAGGTAAAAGTTTTAAAGACAAAATATCCACAGGGTGCGGAACGTCAGTTGATTTATGCAACGACAGGAAGATATGTGAATTCCAAGATGCTTCCTGCAGATGCGGGCTGTATCGTACATAATGCAGATACGATTGTTTCCATCTATGAAGCGGTGATCGAGGGTAAGCCACTGTACACCAGAATCGTAACGGTTACAGGTGATGCTATCGTTAATCCATGTAATCTGCTGGTTCGTAATGGTACAAGCTGTCGGGAGATCATAGAAGCGGCAGGCGGTTTTAAGGATGGCAAGCTGCCGGAGAAGATCATTGCAGGTGGACCTATGATGGGTAAAGCGATGTTCTCGCTCGATGTTCCGGCAGTAAAAGGTCTGTCAGCACTTCTTTGTATGACACATGATGAGGTTCAGGACTGGGAGCCATCTGCATGTATCCGTTGCGGAAGATGCGTGGATGTCTGTCCGGGAAGAATTATTCCGTCAGATCTTGCAAAATATGCAGAACATGGCAATATAGATGCATTCTTAAAGCATGATGGCATGGAATGTTGTGAGTGTGGCTGTTGTTCTTATGTATGTCCAGCCAAGAGACATTTGACACAGACAATAGCCGGAACCAGAAAGAGTATTCTGGCAAGTAAGAAGAAGTAGGAGGTGGAGACATGGAAGAAACAACATTGAGGATTTCTGCATCTCCGCACGTCAGAGATCAGAAAACGACATCATCCCTGATGCTGGACGTGATCATTGCATTACTGCCGGCGAGTGTGTTTGGTGTATATAATTTTGGAACAAAAGCATTTGTGCTGATCTTAACCTGTATAGCATCTTGTATTTTTTTTGAATGGGGCGTGGAAATGCTCCTGCACAGAAACAGTACAGTAAAAGATTTCAGTGCAGTCGTAACAGGCCTGCTTCTGGCATTGAATCTTTCGCCGGAGGTTCCTGTATGGATGGCGATACTCGGAAGCGCATTTGCCATTATTATAGTAAAACAGTTATTTGGCGGTCTGGGTCAGAACTTTATGAATCCGGCACTTGGAGCCAGATGCTTCCTGTTAATATCATTTGCGGGAAAGATGACTACATTTACATATGATGGAGTTACAACAGCGACCCCGCTTGCGATTTTAAAGAGTGGCGGAACAGTAGATGTATTAGATATGTTTATCGGAAGAATTGCAGGTACGATCGGTGAGACATCTGCGATCTGTCTGTTGATCGGTGGTTTATATCTGATTATTCGTAAGGTGATCAGCCCGATCATCCCGCTGGTTTATATCGGAACATTCTCCGTATTTATATTCCTGTACTCCCTTGCATCCGGCATGGGCTTTGAGCCATTATATCTGGCAGCGCACCTTTGTGGTGGTGGTCTGATGTTAGGTGCTTTCTTTATGGCGACCGACTATGTAACATCACCTATTACGAAGAAGGGCAAGGTTGTATTTGGTATTATCCTCGGACTTCTGACCTTCCTGTTCCGAATCTATGGCGGATCAGCAGAAGGTGTATCCTATGCGATCATTATTTCGAACCTTCTCGTTCCATTGATCGAACGGTTTACACAGCCGAAGTCATTTGGTAAGGGCGCTGAGCTTCAGAAGGAAGAAGGCGGCTCGGCAGCAGACGGCAAGAAGATGGATAAGAAATCAATTGTCATCGCAACGGTAGCGATCCTTGTCATTACACTTGTTGCCGGCGGTGTGCTTGCATATGTACAGCAGATCACAAAGAAGCCGATCGAGCAGGCGGAACAGCAGGCAAAGGAGGACGCATACCGGGAAGTATTTACAGATGCGGATGCCTTCCGGACGGTAGATGGCTTCGACAGTGAGACTGCATCTGCATGGCTTTCGGATAAAGGCTATAAGGCAGATATAGATGAGGCAGTAACTGCTTGTGACAAAGATGGAAATGCACTTGGTTATGTATTTGTTATTACATCCCATGAGGCATATGGCGGAGATCTTCAGCTTGCTCTTGGTGTAGCAGAGGATGGAACTACAAATGGTATCTCCTTCCTGTCATTAAGTGAGACAGCAGGTCTTGGTATGCAGGCAGATACAGATGAGTTCAAATCACAGTTTGCAGGCAAGAATGTAGCACAGTTTAAATATACAAAATCCGGTGCGGCATCGGATGAGGAGATTGATGCATTAAGTGGTGCGACGATCACGACAAATGCAGTCACGAATGCAGTAAATGCGGGACTTTCCTATGCAGATTATCTGAAAGGAGGAGCAAACTAATGGGTAAATGTACAGAACGTTTATACAATGGTATCGTGAAAGAAAATCCAACCTTCGTACAGATGCTTGGTATGTGTCCGACACTTGCGGTTACATCATCAGCGATCAACGGAGCAGGTATGGGACTTTCTACAACCTGTATTCTGGTGTTGAGCAATGCGTTTATCTCACTGCTTCGTAAAGTGATACCGGATAAGGTCAGAATACCATCTTATATTGTTATCATTGCTTCCTTTGTAACGGTTATTCAGTTTTTAATGCAGGCATACCTGCCGTCCTTAAATGACAGCCTTGGAATCTATATTCCACTGATCGTAGTAAACTGTATTATTCTTGGACGTGCAGAGAGTTACGCTTCGAAGAATAAAGTTCTTCCGTCAATCTTTGACGGACTTGGAATGGGACTTGGCTTTACGATCGGTCTTACCTTGATCGGTATGTTCCGTGAACTGATCGGAAAAGGCTGTGTATTCGGATTCCAGATCATTGGAGATGGTAACCTTCTTCAGAAGACATCAGGAGCAGGAAAAACAATCGGAGATGTGCTTGCAGCATATACGCCGATCACAATCTTTGTACTTGCACCGGGAGCATTCTTTGTACTTGCTTTTATTATTGCAACGATCAATAAGAGAAATGCGAAGAAGGCAGCAAAGGCACTTGCAATTGGAGAAGAGATCCCTGCAAGCTGTAAGCCGGAATCCTGTATGGGATGCGCAAACATCATGTGTGCAGGAAGAAAGGCTGCTATGCAGGATACTCAGGTTAATGTTCAGACAAATGCCGGCAAGGCATCCGCTGCACAGACTCCGGCAGCACCGGCACCACAACCGAAAAAAGTTGTGATCCCAGACAAGATAGCAAAGAAACCGGTAGAGCAGGAAAACGGACAACAAGTGCAGTCAGTACAATCAGTGCAGCAGCCGGTTCCAGAGCAACCAGCACCAGTCGTACAGCAGGCTGTTGCTCAGAGTACACTGCAGCCACAGATAGCAGCTTCATCAGAGACTACGACTACTCCGGTTTCACAGGAGCCACAAATACAGGTAGCACAGGTAGTACAACCAGAGCAGCAGCCGGTACAGGAAAAGCCAGCGTCAACCGTACAGCAGACTCCGGTTCAGGTGGCAAAAGAGATGTCTGACAGACCGAGAATCCATATTCCGGCGAATCTGAATAGAGTACCACATGCAGTTGTTCTCTCAGAGACAGACAATCCGGTTTCAGAGCCAGAGAAAGCGGAAGCAGTATCGGAAGAATCCGATATGGTTGACACATCAAAGCTTGTAAGACCAGATGTTGCAAGTGCAGATCAGGTAAACAAATATCAGGAATTTGATGAGAAACCGATAGATAAAAAGAATAAGAAAAGGGGAGGTAGAAAATAATGCATATTTTATTATTGGCAGTTGGAGCAGCCCTCGTAAATAATGTAATATTAAGCCAGTTCCTCGGACTGTGTCCTTTCCTTGGCGTATCAAAGAGTGTAAACACAGCAACCGGTATGGGCGGGGCAGTTATATTTGTAATGACGATCGCTTCAGCGGTAACGAGTATTGTTTATTATGGAATTCTTTCCCCGCTGGGATTAGATTATCTGAATACGATCGTGTTCATCCTGGTAATAGCGGCACTGGTACAGTTTGTAGAGATGTTCTTAAAGAAGAATATGAAGTCTTTATACGAGTCACTTGGAGTATACCTTCCCCTGATCACAACAAACTGTGCAGTTCTTGGTATCGCACTTTCAAATGTACAGAATGAATATACGATCCTTGAGAGTATAGTAAATGGTTTTGGTTCAGCAGTAGGTTTTGCGATCTCAATTACGATCCTTGCAGGTATCCGTGAGAAGTTGGAATATAGTGATATTCCGGAAGCATTTAAGGGTACTCCGATCGTTCTGATCACATCAGGTCTGATGGCAATAGCGTTCTTTGGCTTTGCCGGATTGATATAAGGAGGGATCGTTATGGATATTACAACAATTCTGATCGCTGTTGCTGTTGTAGCAGGCGTTGGTGTCATTATTGGTATTCTGCTCGGTGTAGCTGGTGAAAAGTTTAAAGTTCCGGTAGATGAAAAGGCTGTTATGGTGCGGGAGCTTCTTCCCGGAAATAACTGTGGTGGATGTGGATATCCCGGCTGTGATGGTCTTGCAGCAGCCATTGCAAAGGGTGAGATGCCGCCATCTGCATGTCCTGTTGGAGGTGCAGCCGTTGCAGAGGCAATCAGTGCAGCACTCGGCGTAGAGAATACAGCAAGCACTAAGTATGTAGCCTTTGTCAAATGCGCAGGTGACTGTGAGAAGGCAAAGGATGTCTATGACTATGTTGGACCAAAGACCTGTGTTCTTGCACAAAACAGCCCAAATAACGGGCCAAAGGGCTGTACATATGGCTGTACAGGATATGGTTCCTGCAAGGCAGTCTGTGAATTCGGTGCGATTGATATTATAGATGGCATTGCAGTTGTAAATGAGGAAAAATGTAAAGCGTGCGGAAAGTGTGTAGATGTCTGTCCAAGACATCTGATCGAGCTGGTTCCATACGATGCCCCTCATCGTGTCAGATGTAATTCAAAGGAAAAAGGAAAAGAAGTAAAGGCAGTATGTTCAGCAGGGTGTATCGGCTGTTCACTCTGCGTCAGATCCTGTGAATTTGATGCGGTATCGGTAGATCAGAACCTTGCACACATTGATTATGATAAATGTACCCATTGTGGCGCATGTGCCAGAAAGTGTCCGGTCAAGATCATAAGCTGATCAATGTGATCGGATTCAGAATCTGACTGCTGTGACTGATTCATAGGCAGATCGGTGAAACCGATAATTTATATGTCTAAATATATTCTCTGCTTCATATTATGATACGGAAGGTGGATTTTGTTGAAAAGGGAATATAGATGAGATTTTGTGAATTAAAAGAAAAAGAAGTAATAAACTGCAAGGACTGCCAGCGGCTTGGCTTTGTTGCAGATATTGAATTTGATCCCTGCTCCGGAAGAATTGAGGCGATAATTGTTCCAGAGCAGGGAAAAATTTTCTGGTGCTTTGGATCTTGCGAGGAGTATCGCATTGATTTCTGTAATGTAGTAAAGATCGGGCCGGATATTATTTTAGTTGACATTCCACCCCGAATATGTAAAAGTTAGTAGCAGAGAAAATAGAGGGGATAAAATAATTTTCCCTGATTTACGGAGGCAAAAACATGAGATGTCCATTTTGTTATGTTGATGATACAAGAGTTATAGATTCCAGACCGGCGGATGACGGTTGTTCGATTCGAAGAAGAAGACAGTGCGATGCCTGTGGCAGACGTTTTACGACGTATGAAAAGGTTGAGACGATCCCGCTTATCGTAATCAAAAAGGATAAGAACAGAGAGACTTATGACAGAAAGAAGATCGAATCCGGTATCATAAGATCTTGTCATAAAAGACCGGTATCTGCGGAACAGATATCCAAGTGTATCGATGATATCGAGAATGAAATCTTTAATCTGGAGGCAAAAGAAGTAGAGAGTACAACAATCGGTGAGATCGTTATGGATAAGATCAAGGATCTGGATCAGGTAGCTTATGTAAGATTTGCTTCTGTATACAGAGAGTTCAAAGATGTGAATACATTTATGAATGAGCTGAGTAAGTTATTATCTGCAAATTCTGACAAGAAATAGACGGGAACAATCATGGTAGATTCATATAACACAATACTGACACCGGGCATCGATGAGATCGTTGAGAAGAAATCCAGATTTATCGGTTATGCACAGCCGGTTTCTTCAGAAGAAGAAGCATATGCGTTTGTAGAAAGTGTCAAGAAAAAACATTATGATGCACGACACAATTGTCATGCATTTGCAATCGGAAAAGAGAATACCCTTTATCGTTTTTCAGATGACGGAGAACCGCAGGGAACAGCTGGAAAACCGATATTAGAAGTGATATCGGGAAATCAGGTAACAGATATTTGTATTGTGGTTACAAGATATTTCGGTGGTACTCTGCTTGGAACAGGAGGGCTTGTCCGGGCATACACAGAAGCCGCTAAGCTTGCCCTTGCAGATGCCGGCATTCACCAGATGCAGCGCATGAAGCTTATGGATATCACCTGCTCCTATAATGATTCCGGCAAAGTACAGTATCTCTTATCAACAAATGAGATCAGCATAGAGAATACAGAATATGGCGCAGACGTAACCTTCCATACAGCAGTCCCTGTCTCCGATGTATCTATGATCGAAAAGAAGATTACAGAAGCAACAGCAGCCCGCGCTGTAATCGACGAAAATGGCGAGAAATTCGTATAGATGGGACTCACTCTTTACGCAAATTATTTTATAATAATAAAAGATAAGCTTGTCTGTAGCGTCATATAGCGTCACAGGCAAGCTTATTTTTGTTTTCCCTAAAAAAAGGTCGGCGGAAAGAGGTAGGACAGATATCGCAGGATCGGCGCATAATCCTCCAGATGCAGGAAGATCGGCGAGAAGATCAAAGTGCAGATCACAAGAACCGGCAGAGCCGATACAAACCGCTTATAATGTCGGAAGATGAGCAGACAGATAAAAGTGAACAGCAGACACAGCAGTACATATCCGGACATCTTTAACAGAAATGGCAAGATGGCTTCCGGCTGCTCATATAAGTAGAGCGTAACCACACTGATCAGCCATACCGGTGTTATATTAGCAAGAATACCGGTCAGACAGAAACGCAGTCTTTTCCGTTTGGATACTCTGTCATAGATGTGGTCATCCTGATCCTTCAAATAGACCAGCAAACCGACCAGAGAAGATAAGAACAGAAGAAAACCGGTAAATGCATGAACCGGGAACAAATCTACGCTGTCGGTTGTTCCATGGTAGGCTCCTGTATTATTGACAGATAACCGGAAGACAGAATCACTGTTCATATAATTTCTGTATTGATTTTCCAGATATGACTGGAAAGAACTCCGATAAAAGTCTTTTGTGGCAGAATTCGATGCCAGATAGTTGGCAGCAATAGCCGGCGAGAAAGCATCCAACAGCCGGTCGAATAATGTTTCGGAAAAGATTGTCTGGAACATCGAAGATGGGGAAGTGTATAAGCGAATGTGGCAGTTCTTGATATCATGTATAAATGCGTCAGAAAATCCATTGTCAAACGCAAATCCACAGTCATACCGCCCGGATGCAACCTGATCCTTTAATTCCTCCATAGAACTGCATTTCTCGAAAGTAAAGCAGTCCTGATGTCCGGAGAGCTCCTGCTCCACCTGTGCCAGGTAACTGTTTGATTCTTCCATATAATATCCACAGATGAATACCGTGCTTTTTTCTTCCACCGGCAGATTTTTTATATAGAATGCCGTGAACGGAATGATCAGCAGCAGAAGAAGATTGATGAATTTTTTTGAAGTCCGTTTTAACAGGATTCTGTATTGACGTAACAGCATAAGCAGTTGTCCTTTCATCGATTAATGGTAAAAGCCATTACATAAGTGGTTTAACAGTTGATAATACGGGGTATGTTCAGCAAAATTCTGGATGAAGTCAGGCAGAAGTCTGACCGGAACAATACCGCCTCCGATATAAGCCAGTAAGAAAGCTGTCAAAAATAACAGCAGGCATGCCCCGGAATATCCGGTTGGCAGATACCCGATCAGCAGGATAACGAATCCGATAAACAGGATCGCGAGTATTCCGGCAAAGAATCCCGATATATGAAACTGCAAAGGGGCAAAATGACCGATCGTGCCTCCGGTCATACAGCTAAAGAACAGTATCGTATAGATCATAAATAATGTGATCGTAAGTGTCAGATACTGACTGATTATAATATGCGCTCCGGTGATTCCGTGAAGCTTCAGACGAAGACGTAATGTATCAGAATTTCCTTTTATAAAAGATAAAAAGACGATTCCGCTGAAGAACAGCAGAAGCAGCAGCCCGGATACTATATAATACTGATAAGGGGTATAAGCTCCGGTAAGCTGTAAGTCTTCTCTGATATAAAGCTCTGTTCTGGATAAAACATAATCCATGTAGAGATTATCGGCATCCGTTGCAATTTGATCCAGTGCAGTATCCGGGAGCCCCATTTGATATGCTCCCTGATAAATGATCGTAGTTGCAGCCTGTGCAGTAGCAAGCATTGATGAGGTGGATTTGAACACCTCATTTAGGGTGTATGTCTCTAAAGTACCATCCTGTTTATAAATGACCGTGATCGGATTGTCTTCTCCGTATATAATGCTGTTGATGATATTATCAGGAATGATGATCAGCGCCTTGATCTGGTCGTTTGCAAGCATCTGTCTGCCGTGATCTTCGGAAGCTATCTCGATGAAATGGCAGGTAGCCCGGTAGCTGTCCATTTCACTTACCATAGAATATGCCATCTTGGCATAAGGAGAAGATGCATCGGCAACCAGCCCGACATTGACCGGTTCGATGGTCTGCTCATTATATAATAACCGGTTCGACAGCAGAACGACGACAGAGAGTCCGACCGCCAGAATGAGAGTGATCAGGACAAGCGGAAGAAACCGCTGCTTTATTCTTTTAAGGTCTGTTAGAAATAATCGAAAAAACATAAGAACATTCACATCCAATCTGAATCAGGCACGAAGCATGGCTGCGTAATCTGCACCATTTGCTTCCTGTAGTAAACCATCCTTTAATATATAGATGCGATTACAGATGGAGAGCGCATCTTCTTCATGTGTTGCAACGATAATGCTGCCTCCATTACCGGTATATTCCTTCAGATAGTCCAGAATTCCTTTTTTACAGAGAAGATCTAACGCAGCAAGTGGTTCATCCAGTAATAAAAGATCCGGTCGCTCCAGCATACAGATAGCAAGGCTCAGACGTTTCTTCATACCACCGGACATTGTACTTACCTTCTGATGAAGAAAAGCATCTACACCGAGTTTTTTTAAGATAGAGAGGCTGTAGGTGCTGTTTAGCTCGGCAGATCTGCCGGAGTACCAGAGCTTCAGATTATCCAGACCGGACAGCTCC
>ERZ859738.58-NODE-58-length-80119-cov-4.933716_pt1 | contig 80119 bp, 77 predicted proteins | sample MGYA00510122_ERZ859738 | MGnify/ENA primary metagenome ERZ859738 (study PRJEB30046, sample SAMN00715139) | human gut metagenome | study: EMG produced TPA metagenomics assembly of the A metagenome-wide association study of gut microbiota in type 2...
GCTTTCAAAATGTGAAACTCGTTTACAAAACGGGAATCTCGGATGACTATTGAACGGATAACTATGGCAGGTAGCATTTTTTAGTGCATTTTTGTCAAAACAAGAGGACTTTTTTGTGGTCTTATGGAAAAAGCCACGTTATTATGGTATGGTTATCTATATTGGGCGGAGTCTGCAATCGGATTTCTGCGAGAGAGAGGAGAAACATGAGCCGTACTACTGACAGGGCAGGCCGTAATAAGGGACAATGGATCGTCATTGGGTTTATGGCTTTTGCTATCATAGTCATTTCGATATGCACAGTAATCTTTCGTTCCTATGTGCGGGGATTTCATAAAGTAACAGACAGAGAAATATATGACCGGTATTATGTGATGATCACAGAAGACCGCAAATCGGATTTCTGGCAGTCCGTATACCGCGGAGCTTTTGAACGCGGACAGGAAGAGAATGTATATGTGGATCTGCTGGGCGAGCATCTGTCCCAGGAGTATACGAGGGCAGAGCTTATGCGGATCGCCATGTCCTCCGGTGTAGACGGTATTTTTGTAGAATCGGATGAAAGCGACGAGATGTCACAGATGATCGACGAAGCAGTAGAACGGGGCATCCCTGTGGTGACACTGTATGGTGACAATACGCACAGTGCACGCTGCAGCTTTGTCGGTGTAGGAAGCTATAATCTGGGCAGGGAATACGGACGACAGGTATTGAAGCTGGCTTCTGTCAGTGAGAGTACCGCGCCCATGACGGTAGCGGTACTGGTGAATGCCCATGCACTGAACTCGGCACAAAATATTGTCTGCTCCGGGATTCAGGACGCACTGGAACAGGAGAAAATCCGGGGACCGGAAATAGAACTTTCCTTAATTACCGTGGACGATACGAATACTTTTTCCGTGGAGGAATCCATCCGGGATATTTTTATGAATGAAAAGCTGCCGGATATCATTATCTGCCTGAACGAATTGAGCACCACCTGTGTCTACCAGGCAGTGGTAGATTACAACTGCGTGGGCGAGGTCGCAATTTTAGGGTATTATGATACCGATACGATACTCAAAGCAATCGAGCGAAATGTAGTCAATGCAACGATCTCGATAGACACGGAGCAGATGGGAGCTTTCTGCGTGGATGCTTTGCAGGAGTACTATCGTTTTGGCTATACCAGTCAGTATTTTACGGCGGATGTCACAATTATTGATCAGAATAACGTGGGTGAATATTTACAAGCGCAGGAAGCGACAGAGTGAGGTACGCATGAGGAAAAAATTTCGACAGCTGTCTCTTCAGGCGAAGATGAGCAGCATTTTTGTATTGGCGAATCTGGTAGTATTTGCAGTGACGGTGATATTGCTTCTGGGAATCAACAGCATGTCTTCGGAGATCGATAAGGTCTATCAGGGGAATCTGCGGCTGAACGAAGTATCTGATGCACTGATGGCGGTGCAGGACAGTATGACGGATTATCTGAATTCCAAGACCAGTGATTCCCTGGAGGAATTTTACCGGAATGAACAGACATATTCCCAACTGGTGCAGGATATGAGCGATGAGGTGACGGGAGCCACCTTTCAGAGAATGGAACGCAGTATCCGGCATATGTCGGAAGAATACCTGGACCTCGTAAGTCAGACGATTGAGGCAAAGCGTGGGAGAAATGTAGAGAAATACCGCGTCCGGTACGAGAACGCGACACAGATGTATGAATATATCAATACCTATATTTACAGTCTGAACAACGAACAGTTCCGCAGCAACTCCGAGAACTACAGCCGTCTGTCGGCTGCTTTCCGTAATTTCGAAATGGTCAGTGTGATTGCATTATCCATCGTCATTGTGGTCAGCGTATCTATAGTAGTAAAGCTTACCGGGGAGATCATCAGTCCGTTAAAGGATCTGGCGGTAACCGCTGACGAAGTAGCGGGCGGAAACTTTGATACCGAACTGTTACAAGTACAGTCGGAGGATGAGATCGGCGTGGTAACGGGAGCATTTAACCAGATGCTTATCAGTATCAGACAGTATCTGGAAAGCCTGCGCGAGAGCATGGAAATCCGGCGTTCATTAATGGAAAAAGAGCTTTTGATGGAAGCACACTTAAAGGATGCACAGCTAAAGTATCTGCAGGCGCAGATCAATCCCCACTTCTTATTCAATACGTTAAATGCGGGAGCACAGCTGGCCATGATGGAAGGCGCCGACCGTACCTATGAATATGTACAGAATGTGGCGGAATTTTTCCGCTATAATGTAAAAAAGAGTAATGATATCGTGACGGTCAGAGAAGAGCTGGAACTGGTGGATCATTACATTTATATTCTGAATGTCCGCTTTTCCGGGGATATCCATTATGGGAAAGAAATTGAGGAGGATCTGCTGGACAGCTGCATGCCAAGCATGATCTTACAGCCGATCGTGGAAAATTCCGTAAATCACGGCATCAGAGAGATGAACGGAGAGGGAAAGATCCGGCTGAAGGTATACCATGTGGATGGAGATACGCTGGGGATCAGTATCCGGGATAACGGCATCGGAATGGATCCGGATACGATAGAAAAAGTACTTGGCGGCAATTATCACGAAGAGCAGTCTGGCGGCGGTTCCAATGGTATTGCGATGGGGAACGTTATCGCAAGATTAAAACTTTTCACGCAAAACGAAGATGTAATGACGATTTTAAGTGACGGGAAAGATCAAGGAACGGAAGTAATCCTGTATCTTCCGATAAAAGAGAGGGAAAAGACGGATGTATAAGATCATGCTGGCGGATGATGAAGGAATCGTGATCGATTCCCTGAAATTCATCATCGAAAAAGAATTCAAGGATACCTGTGAGGTGCAGTATGCCAAGACCGGCAGAAGTGTGATTGAACTGGCAGAGAGCTTCCGCCCGGACGTTGCGGTCATGGATATCCAGATGCCGGGAATCAACGGCATCGATGCTATGAAAGAGATCCGGAGAAGCAATAATCATACAGTGTTTATCGTAATGTCAGCTTATGACAAATTTGATTATGCGAAAGAAGCTATCAAACTGGGAGTCATGGAGTACATTACCAAGCCGATGGAGAAGACCCGGATCATTGCAGCATTGCAGAAGGCAATGGAGCGAATCGATGCAGAGCGCCTGAAACGCAAAAATGAGTTGTTGATCAAGGAAAAACTGGAGACGGTCGTACCGATTATTGAAAGCGGTCTGATCCACAATATCTTATTACAGGAGCATTTTCGCGAGGATATTGAGAATTACCGGTCAATTTTAGGGATCACGCTGCAATATGCCTACATGATCGCTGTGGTATGCGGGGATGAGCAGCAGGGAAACCACATGACGAATGCGGTGGGAAGCAGTGTCAGAATGCAGAGGCATTATCAGGAGGTCAGGGACTGTCTGAAAGAAAATTTTGACTGTATTGTGGGTACCGTCATGGCAAACAAACTGGCAGTGCTGGTACCTTATGAGAAAGATGTGATGGACTATAATGAGCGTATCGAACTCATTGAAAAAGCCAGAGAACTCACCAGATATCTGCGAAAGAGAACGGATATCAGCTTCCGCATCGGCATCGGAGAACCGAAAGATTTTCTGATGGCTTCGGAATCTTATGCGGAGGCGCTGAATGCACTGGTGGCGACCACCGGCAGTGTGGCACATGTGGATGACCTGCCGATCAAATGCGAATATGGTGGAAATTATCCGGTGAAGCTGGAGAAAAAACTTTTTGCGGAAGTCGAGGACGGTGACATTGACAATGCTTCCGCATCGGCATCGGCATTTTTTGACTGGATGGTGGATAGTGGTTCCGATCTGATGAATATGAGGCTTAAGGTGCTGGAATTTGCCCTGTGGTCAGAGCACATTGCCTATGAAAAAGGTGGTATGATCTATCAGCTGAATTCCCGTGCGGAGTATCTGCCGCAGGTGATGGAAATAGCGGAACCGGCGGCCATGAAAACATGGTTCCTGGAAAAAGTGAAGGAAGCCTGCCGGAACGTTCTGAATAAAAGGGAAGAAAAGTCGGGCAGTATTATCGAGACGGCGAAAAATTATATTAAGAATAACTATCACAAAGACATTTCCCTGGATGATGTATCCAGAGAGGTAAATATCAGCCCGTATTATTTCAGTAAACTATTCAAAGAAACTACCGGGGAAAACTTTATCGAGTACCTGACCAATTTAAGGATGGACAAGGCAAAAGAACTGCTGCAGACGACAGAGTGCTCCATGAAAGAAATCTGTGCCAGAACCGGATATTCGGATCCGAATTATTTTAGCCGCAGTTTTAAGAAGAACGTGGGTGTGACACCGACAGAGTACAAGGAAAACCGTGGAAAGGGGCAGGAACAGGGCAATGTATAAGAAAAAGAGATGGATATGTGTTGCGTGGCTTCTGGTGATGATGTTATTGCTGTGTGCCTGCGGAAATCTGGAGACCGAAAAAAATCAGGGAGAAGTTGCGGAGAATGATAAGATTCAGATCGGCATGAGCTTTGACTCTTTTGTCATTGAAAGATGGCAGAGGGATCGTGACATTTTCGTCTCAACGGCAAAGGAGTTGGGAGCGGAAGTGAATGTCCAGAATGCGAACGGTGATCTGGAGCAGCAGAAAAAGCAGATCAATTACTTCATCGACAAAGGAATGGACGTGATCGTTGTGATATGCATTGACTCCAAAGGATTAACAGAGGAAGTGCAGAGGGCGAAAGATGCCGGCATTAAGATCATTGCTTATGACAGACTGTTGCAGAATACAGATATTGACCTGTATATCTCGTTTGACAACGAAAGAGTAGGTACCATGATGGGAGAGGCACTGGTGGAAAACGGTCTGGCCGGCGGAAATGTGCTGATGCTGGGAGGCTCTGCCGTGGACAGCAACGTTGCTATGGTGGAAAAGGGCTTTCGCAAGGTCATGGAGGATAATCAGGTGACGATCTTGGATTCTATGCATGCGGATGGCTGGAAAGCGGAACTTGCCGGGGCATATATCTATGATCATATGGATGTTGTATCGGAGGCAGATGCCATTATGTGCGGCAATGATGATCTGGCAAGCAAAGTGGTACATGCTCTGAAAGAAAAGAGACTGGCAGGAGATATTATGGTAGTGGGGCAGGATGCCGACCTGGAAGCGTGCCAACGCATCGTCGAGGGGACACAGGTCATGACAGTCTACAAACCGGTGGAAAAAATGTCGCAGAAGGCAGCGGAGTGTGCGGTGCTTTTGGCAAAGGGAGAGCCGTTGCCGGAAGGAGATACGGTAACTATAGAGAATGGAAAGTATGAAGTTCCGTACATTGGTCTGGAACCAATCAGTGTGGATAAAAACAATATTAATGATGTGATCATCGGAAGCGGATTTCACTTAAAAGAGGATGTTTATCTGAACATTCCCTCGGAAATGCCCAAATAATATTGGATTTACTTTGAAAATGGGGAAAAGAGATAGATTCTAAAAACACAATAGGAAAAATTTGGTGACAAGGCTGTGCCGGCAGACAAGATATTGCTAGCACAGCCTTAATTTTGTCAGGAGAGAGGATGGAAAAGTGCAGAAGGTCGTAAAATCATGCTATAGGATTTGTGATATTCTCTATTTAGCAACAAAAACAAACCAAATAAGGGAGGTTACTTTTTATGAGGAAGAAATTATTAAGCTCACTTCTGGTAACGGCTATGGCTGTTACGATGCTTGCAGGATGTGGATCCAATGGGGGACAGCAGGCAGCCACACCGGCAACAGACAACAAAACAGAAACATCTGCAGAAGCAAAGACAGATGCTTCCACTACTACCACCACAGACGGCGGTAAGATTGGTGTTGCAATGCCTACCAAGGATCTGCAGAGATGGAACCAGGATGGTACCAACATGGAAGCCCAGCTGAAGGAAGCCGGCTACGAAGTGGATCTGCAGTACGCATCCAACGATATTCCCACACAGGTATCCCAGATCGAGAATATGATCAACTCCGGATGCCAGATGTTAGTTATCGCATCCATCGATGGTGATTCCCTCGGAACCGTTCTGGAGCAGGCTAAGGAAAAAGATATTCCTGTTATTGCATATGACCGTCTGATCATGAACTCCGATGCAGTTACCTATTATGCAACCTTTGATAACTACATGGTAGGCACCAAACAGGGTGAATACATCAGAGACCAGCTGGATCTGGACAATGCAGCAGGACCTTTCAATATTGAGCTGGTAACCGGTGACCCCGGCGACAACAATGCAAGATTCTTCTTCGGCGGTGCTATGGATGTTCTGCAGCCCTACATCGATGCAGGCAAGCTGGTAGTTAAGTCCGGACAGACCGATTTCGAAACCGTTGCAACCGCTAACTGGTCTACTGAGACCGCTCAGTCCAGAATGGACGCTATCATTTCCGCAAACTATGCAGACGGAACCAAACTGGATGCAGTTCTGTGCTCCAACGACTCTACCGCACTTGGTGTTACCAACTCTCTGGAAGCTAACTACACCGGCGAGTGGCCCATCATTACCGGTCAGGACTGTGATAAGCCCAACGTTAAGAACATGATCTCCGGCAAGCAGTCAATGTCCATCTTCAAGGATACCCGTACTCTGGCATCCAAGGTTGTAGAGATGGTAGACGCTGTCATGAAGGGCGGCGAGGCACCTGTCAACGATACCACAACTTACGACAATGGTACCGGCGTTATTCCTTCCTATCTGTGTGAGCCCGTATTCGCTGATGCAAGCAACTACAAAGAACTGCTCATCGATTCCGGTTACTATACAGAGGCAGATTTACAGTAATTTATAATAACACGGATCTGTAAGGATCCTTACGGCAGGCGGGCGTTTCCCGCCTGCTGTATTCATGGGTAAAGCAAGAATAAGATTTTAAATGTTTGATTAGATAATGTGGAAACAAGACTTGGGAGGGATACCATTGGCAAAGATATTACTGGAAATGAAAAATATAACCAAAACATTCCCCGGTGTAAAAGCACTTGACAATGTAAACCTGCAGGTGGAAGAAGGAGAGATCCATGCCCTTGTAGGCGAGAACGGCGCAGGAAAGTCCACACTTATGAATGTACTGAGCGGTATTTATCCGTACGGATCTTATGAAGGCGATATCATCTATAATGGTGAGATCTGCAAATTCGACAAGATCAAGGACAGTGAGGAAAAAGGTATCGTTATCATTCATCAGGAGCTTGCGCTGATCCCCTATATGACCATCGGGGAGAATATGTTCCTTGGCAATGAACGGGGACATAAGTACAAAATCAACTGGAATGAAACCAATGCCAGGGCGGCGGAACTGTTAAAGACCGTAGGTCTGAAGGAAGGCCCCCAGACATTGATAAAAGATATCGGCGTCGGCAAACAGCAATTGGTAGAGATCGCAAAGGCACTTGCCAAGAATGCTAAATTATTGATCCTGGATGAGCCGACCGCATCTTTAAATGAGACAGACTCCAAAGCACTGTTGGATCTGATGCTGGAACTGAAGAAAAAGGGAATGACATCCATCATCATATCCCATAAACTGAATGAGATCTCTTATGTGGCGGATAAGATCACGGTCATCCGTGACGGTTCTACCATCGAGACACTGGTGAAGGGAAAAGACGATATTACCGAGAGCCGTATTATCAAAGGAATGGTAGGAAGAGAAATCTCCGACCGTTTCCCGAAGAGAGAGCCGCACATCGGAGAGATCCGGATGGAGGTAAAAGACTGGACGGTACATCATCCGTTGTATTCCGACCGTAAGGTAGTGGATAACGTTAACCTCAATGTCAGAAAAGGCGAAGTAGTGGGAATCTCCGGACTGATGGGTGCGGGTCGTACGGAACTGGCAATGAGCCTGTTCGGAAAAAGCTATGGCTCCAATATCAGCGGTGAACTGTATATTAACGGACAAAAGGTGAATCTGAGCAGCGTACAGGAAGCCATCAAGAACCGTCTGGCATATGTAACGGAAGACAGAAAAGGAAACGGACTGATCTTAAGCAATCCGATCAAGATCAACACGACTCTGGCAAATCTGGATGCTGTCAGCAGCCATACAGTCATTGATAAAGACAAAGAGTACAATGTAGCTGTGGATTACAAGAAAAAACTGAATACAAAATGTCCTACGGTAGAACAGAATGTGGGTAATCTAAGCGGTGGTAACCAGCAGAAAGTACTTTTGGCAAAATGGATGTTCGCGGATCCGGATATCCTGATCCTGGATGAGCCGACCAGAGGTATTGATGTCGGTGCAAAATATGAGATTTACTGCATCATCAATCAACTGGTGGCAGAAGGAAAATCTGTTATCATGATCTCCTCCGAACTGCCTGAGATACTGGGTATGTGCGACCGGATCTATGTCATGAACGAAGGAAAAATAGTAGGAGAACTGGCGGGCAGTGAGGCAACACAGGAGCTTATCATGTCCAAGATATTATCAGCCGGTAAGAAAGGAGCATTGGCATGAATAAAACAAAAGGCCTCGATTTCATTAAAAGATATACCATGATCCTCGTACTCATCGTGGTTACGGCATTTTTCGCATGGAGAACGGGAGGAGCGATCCTGCTTCCCATGAACGTCAGCAGCTTGATCTCCCAGAATGCATATGTATTCATTCTGGCAACCGGTATGTTATTGTGTATCCTGACCGGCGGTAACATTGATCTGTCCGTCGGATCGGTAGTATGTTTTGTCGGAGCCATCGGTGCAGTCCTCATGGTGAACATGAAGATGAACATGTGGCTGGCAATCCTGATCATGTTCGTGATCGGTACCCTGATCGGTGCTTTCCAGGGCTTCTGGATCGCTTATGTGAGAATCCCTCCTTTCATCGTAACACTGGCAGGCATGCTGGCATTCCGTGGCTTGAGTAACGTAGTCCTGCAGGGTATGACAGTATCCATTAAGGATTGTACCACTTTCGTAAATCTGTTCGGTGGCGGTGCGGATTGCTATATCCCCGATTTCTTTGGGAACGGCCCCATCAATCTGACCTGTGTATTTGCAGGTGTGCTGGCAGCAGTGATCTTTGCGGTACTGCAGTTAAAGAACAGAGCAGATAAGGTGAAGAAAGGATACGAAGCTCCCAGTCTCGGCGCTACGATCGGCAAGATCGTTGTGATCGCAGTAGTTATCTTGGCATTCAGCTATCGCCTGGCACAGCACAAAGGTATCCCCAGCGTGCTGATCTGGGTACTGATCGTCATCATGGTATACGGTTACATTACTTCCAATACTACTGTAGGCCGTTACTTCTACGCAGTGGGCGGCAATGAAAAGGCAACCAAGTTATCCGGTATCAATACCAACAAGGTGTACTTCTTAGCTTATATGAACATGGGCTTCCTGGCAGCACTGGCAGGTATGGTAACCATCGCCCGTATGACATCCGCACAGCCGACTTATGGGCAGAACTACGAGATGGATGCCATCGGCTCCTGCTTCATCGGTGGTGCTTCCGCATACGGAGGAACCGGAACTGTCCCCGGTGTTATCGTAGGTGCGGTACTGATGGGTGTTATCAACCTGGGTATGTCCCTGATGGGTGTCGATCAGAATATGCAGAAGGTAGTCAAGGGTCTGGTACTTCTGGCAGCAGTTATCTTCGATGTTGTATCCAAACGTGGTGGAAAATTAATTGCCAAGAATTAATTTCTACATATCTAATCAAAAAGGGCCCGGCGCTTTTGTGCCGTAGGCCCTTTTGATGGTATTTGTTCGTTGCGTATAGGAGAAGAGTATGGATAAGGGAAAAAGACAACGGAAAAAAGATAATACAGGAAAGCGAAAAAGAGGAGTCGGTATCGGCATTAAGATCATGGGGCTGTTGCTGCTTCTGGCAATTACGGCGATCAGCTGTGTCGGAGTGCTGGTATGGACGCTGCAGAGTGTGATCGGGACGAGTGATCAGATCGTATCCGAACAGGTTGCGGAGCAGGAAAAGATAAGCGGACTTTCCAGACAGTTCACTTATATCAATAGTCAGGTGCTCACCCATGTCATGACTACCAACAGTGTGACCATGGATACTCTGTCTGAGAAAATTTTGCAGGATATTGCAGATATGGAACAGCAGATAGAGGAATTCGGCGCCCTGCTTTCCGAGGGAGATGAGCGTAAAGAAGCACTGGACAGTGCTTCTGCAGAACTGGCAAAATACAGAAAGACGGTGGAGAGTCTGCTGGTCACCAGTGCCGAGAACAAAACCCAGGCATATGTATCTGCCACATCCAACCTTCCGATGTTTAATGAACATATCGAGAATTACATGAACCGGATGCTGGAGATCACAGCGCAGGAAATGGAACAGGCCCAGGGACAAATGGAGCAGAGTGCTGCCAGAGTGCCGGGGATCATCTCCGTGGCAAGTATTGCATTACTTGTGGTAGTGATCGTGATCATGCTGGGACTGCGGCTGTGGGTCATCGGCCCGGTGAAAAAGGCAACGAAACAGGTAGATGAACTGGTAGAAGGGATCCGCTGCAACAAAGGAGATATTACCAAAAGAATTCATGTGGGATCGAGAGATGAAGTGGGAAGACTGGCCATTGCCATCAATGATCTGGTAGCCCAGATGCAGATCATCATCAGAGCCATCACCGAGGGCTGTGGACAGATGGAAGAAAAGCAGGCTGACATTATCTCCAATGTGGAAAAAGTAAATGCCACTGCGGATCATACCATGCAGAATCTGGGCATAATGTCTGAGGGAATGCAGCTGGTGACAGGGGCAATTGACGGAGTACAGCAGGATACCGGTGTATTGGATCACACGGTGGAAAATATGCTGGAAGTAGCCCAGAACGGAAGAGACTATGCAGCGGATATCAAGGAAAAAGCCGGTAAAATGAAAGCGACAGCGGTGGAGAGCAAGCAGGAGGCAACCCTTGTCATGAAGGAGATTGACACGGCTATGACAGAATCCATCGCCAACAGCAGGCAGATCCACAAGATCACAGAACTGACGGAAGAGATTCTGGGAATTGCCGGAACCACGAATCTGTTGGCACTGAATGCGTCCATTGAGGCAGCAAGGGCAGGAGAAGCTGGCCGTGGATTCGCTGTCGTGGCGGAGGAAATCCGCAAACTGGCCGACAGCTCCAGAGAATCTGCCAACAATATCCAGGAAATCAGCAATCGTGTAGTGGAGAGCGTGGAGGAACTATCCGAGAACGCCACCAGACTGCTGGAATTTATGAATACCAGAGTTATGAAAGATTATGATGCACTGGAGGATACCGGCAGCAACTATCATGAAGCGGCAGATCATGTGGATGAAATGATGAACGAATTCAGACGGAAGATCGACGAACTGCTGTCGGTACTGCAGAATGTCAATACTGCCAATACACAGATGGAAGCAACTGTGGGAGACAGTACGGAAAAGCTGTCTGCGGTAGAGAAAAACAACCAGGGACTGCAGCAGGAGATGAAAGATATCTCTTATGCAGTGGAGGAACTGGCTGCCTCGGTAGGGCAGTTAAAGGAAAGCATTCGTTGTTTTACGGTGGTATAGACAGAAAAATAAAATGCACGGGATTCCCAATGGGAATTATCGTGCATTTTAACGTGCGCTTTGTGGCGCAAGTCGTTATATTTACATTTCAGGAATTTTCCGGCGCGTGATGCAGCTCCAGCGCCAGATAGGAATTGTGGTATTCCTTACAGTAAGTCACATCTTTGTCAAACCATGCGGGAGGGACAAATGCCTCTGCTGCTTCTTTACTTCCGAACTCTACTTCTGCCATGATCAGAGGGGCGAAGGGGGCGTCAAAAACATCCAGCTCGATGGTCAGGGAATAATCTGCGGGAGGAGTGGGAAAGCCTTCTTTGAATCCGGGATGCTGCAGAGGAATCAGATAGCGTCTCTTGGAGATCACGCTGCCGTCAGCTTTTTCCCGTAAATGATAATAAGATACTTCGTTCAGCGGAAGATTGCTCTCATCTCTGGCCATCATGCCGCTGCCTTTGTAGGTAAGATAATACTCATCATCCTGTTTTCTGGCTCTGACCACAGGATTATAATTCAGATATACCTGCTCGATATGATGAGAAGGATAGCTTTCCAGATTATCAGGTAAGGATTTCAGGGTAAACTTTCGCTCGATTTCCATAGTATTAATGCCTCGCTTCTGTAATTAAGACTTAAAAATACTTCTTTAGTATAACATGATTTCCCTTGAAAATACAGTGAAATCTACAAATATCTGCCCATGGGAATTGAATTACGCCTCCAAATTGTGTATACTAATCATAACTGTACGAAGTCAAAGAATGTGACCTGTACACGAGGCAGGAAACGAAATGGAAAGCGAGGGAAAACCATGAGTAAGATAGCAATTTTTCTGGCAAATGGGTTTGAAGAAATAGAAGGTCTGACTGTGGTGGATATTTGCCGCAGATGCGGTCTGACCATCGATATGGTGTCCATTACAGAGGACAGACAGGTGATGGGATCACATAAGATTCCGGTGACTGCGGATATGACGTTGTCTCAGGTTGATTTTACACAATATGATTGTCTGGTACTGCCCGGCGGCGGACTGGGCACGAAGAATCTGGAGGCCTGTGAGCCCCTGATGCAGCAGGTCGATGCTTTTTACGCAGCAGGAAAATACATCGCGGCAATCTGTGCGGCACCGAGCATATTCGGGCACAGAGGCATCTTACAGGGAAAAAGAGCCTGCTCCTATCCCTGCTTTGAAGACCATCTGGAAGGCGCGGCAGTGACTGCGGGACCGGTAGAGATTGACGGGAATGTGATCACTTCCAGAGGTATGGGAACCTCCATTCCTTTCGGACTGGCGATCGCAGGCGTGTTCTGCGGACAGAATAAGGCAGATGCCTGCGCACACGGCATTGTATATCAGCCGTAAGCAGGCGTGAGAAAGACGAGGGCAGAGAATGAAAAAAGCGTTAATTACAGGAATTACCGGACAGGATGGATCCTATCTGGCAGAGTTCCTTTTGGAAAAAGGCTATGAGGTGCACGGACTGATCCGCAGATCCTCCATCAGCAACACAGGACGTATCGATCATCTGATCCGGGAGAATAAAATTGTTCTTCACGGAGGGGATCTGTCGGATTCCTCCAGCCTGGTGCGGATCATCGGAGAAGTGCGTCCGGATGAGATCTATAATCTGGGAGCACAGAGTCATGTGCAGGTGAGCTTCGAAGCACCGGAATATGCGGGTGATGTGGATGCGCTGGGCGTGCTGCGTATCTTAGAGGCGGTACGTATCGTAGGACTGACCGAGACCTGCCGCATCTATCAGGCATCTACTTCCGAACTGTACGGAAGAGTGGAAGAAGTGCCGCAGAACGAGAATACACCGTTCCATCCCTACAGCCCCTATGCGGTGGCAAAACAGTACGGCTTCTGGATCGTGAAGGAATACCGGGATGCATACAATATGTTCGCAGTGAATGGTATCCTGTTTAACCATGAATCTGAGCGCCGCGGCGAGAACTTTGTGACCCGTAAGATCACACTGGCAGCCGGAAGGATCGCCTGTGGTATTCAGGACAAGCTCTACCTGGGTAATCTGGATTCCAAGAGGGACTGGGGCTATGCGAAGGATTATGTGGAGTGCATGTGGCTGATGCTGCAGCATGACAAGCCGGAGGATTTCGTTATCGCAACCGGTGTACAGCATACCGTGAGGGAATTTACCACGCTGGCATTCCATTATGCCGGGATCGAACTGGAATGGCAGGGAAGCGGCATTCATGAAAAAGGGATCAACAAAGCCAATGGCAAGGTGATCGTGGAGGTAAGTGAAGCCTTTTACCGTCCTACCGATGTGGTAGATCTGTGGGGAGATCCGCAGAAGGCACGTACGGTGCTGGGATGGAATCCCCAGAAGACAAGCTATGAGGAACTGTGCCGTCTGATGGCAGAACACGATCTGAAGCTGGCTAAGGCGGAAGCGATCATGCTGCAGGAGACTGAGAAATAATAGGATAGATCAGAGAGGAAGCAGAGTAACATCATGGAAAAAGACGCAAAAATATACGTAGCAGGACACAGAGGAATGGTGGGAAGTGCCATCTGCAGAGCACTGAAGAGAAACGGATATACGAACATCATCACCCGCACCCATAAGGAGCTGGATCTGTGCAGACAGGATGCGGTAGAGGAATTTTTCGCAAAGGAAAAGCCGGATTATGTATTTCTGGCAGCAGCGAAGGTAGGCGGCATCATGGCGAACAGCGAAGCACTGGCGGATTTCATGTATGAAAACATGATCCTGGAGATGAATGTGATCCATGCCGCATGGCAGAGCGGCTGCAAGAAGCTGATGTTTCTGGGCAGCAGCTGCATCTATCCCCGTATGGCACCGCAGCCCATGAAGGAGAGCTGCCTGCTGACTTCTGAACTGGAGAAGACCAACGAGGCTTATGCACTGGCGAAGATATCCGGTCTGAAGTACTGTGAGTTTCTGAACAGACAGTACGGAACCGACTATATCAGTGTTATGCCGACGAACCTGTACGGACCCAATGACAACTATCATCCGACTCACAGCCATGTGCTCCCGGCATTGATCCGCCGTTTCCATGAGGCGAAGGTGTCCGGCGCGAAGGAAGTGGTCTGCTGGGGTACCGGAACTCCCCTGCGTGAGTTCCTTTATGTGGATGATCTGGCGGATGCCTGCGTTTATCTGATGAATACTTACAGCGGCAATGAGACCGTGAATCTGGGAACTGGCAAGGAACTGACCATCCGGGAGCTGACAGAGCTGGTGGCAAAGGTCGTAGGCTATACCGGAGAGATCAAATGGGATCCCAGCAAGCCGGACGGAACCCCCAGAAAACTTTTAGATGTCAGCAAGCTGGAGAGTCTCGGCTATCATTACACGACGGAGCTGGAAGACGGTATCCGCCTGACCTATGAGGATTTCCTCAATAATCCCATGCGCGCGGAACGCTAGGGAAAGGTGTCTGCCGGTAGTGGGCAGCGGAAGGACTGGACGATTAACATGAATGATTTTCAGAAGACAGCGAAAGAAATGCTGGATTTTATAGAGAAAAGCCCCACCTGTTTTCACGCGGTGGCGAATATCGGAGCAATGCTGGAAGAGGCAGGATATGTCAGACTGCGGGAAAACGAGGAATGGAAGCTTGTGAAGGGTGGAAAATATTACACGGAGCGCAATGATTCTTCCGTGATCGCTTTTGCTGTTCCTGCGGGAACTGTGAAAGGGTTCCATATGGCAGCAGCACATAGCGATTCCCCATGCTTTAAGGTGAAGGAAAAACCGGAACTTACGGTAGAAGATCACTATATGCGCCTGAATACCGAGAAATACGGCGGCATGATCCTTTCCACCTGGATGGACAGACCGCTCTCCGTAGCAGGCAGACTGGCGGTGCGCGGAACGGATGGCATCCAGAGCAGACTGGTCAATATTGACCGGGATCTCTGCGTGATCCCAAATGTGGCGATCCATATGAACCGGGAGATGAACAAAGGTGTGGAGTACAATCCGCAGGTAGATATGCTCCCACTGTTTGCGGATGTGGCATTTGATACCGATGCCGCAGGAACAGCTGAGACCGCAGACGGACCGCAGGAGAGGCCTGCGCTGCTTGGACTGGCAGCAGAGGCAGCAGGCGTGGATGCGGAAGCGATTCTCGGGGAAGACCTGTTCCTGTATACCAGACAGGAAGGAAGATTCTTAGGAGCAGAGGGTGAATTTGTCCTGGCTCCGAGACTGGATGATCTGCAGAGCGCCTTTGCGCTGACCAAAGCTTTTACGGAGAGTACACCTGCGGAATATATCAATATCTGCGCGGTATTTGATAATGAAGAGGTGGGAAGTGGCACCAGACAGGGTGCAGATTCCACGTTCCTTGCGGATGTGTTAGACAGAATTACGGAGGGACTTTTGGCAGATCATAGCACGTATCTGCGCTGGATCGCGGATAGCTTCCTGATCTCTGCGGACAATGCCCATGCGGTACATCCCAACCATCCGGAGAAGGCGGATCCTACGAACAGACCTTACTTAAACGGTGGAATCGTCATCAAATTCCACGGAAGCCAGAAATATACTACAGATGGTATCTCAGCTGCAAAAATGAAGGATTACTGTGAACGGGCAAAGGTGCCTTACCAGACCTATGCCAACCGTTCGGATATCGCAGGAGGATCCACCCTCGGTAATATTTCCACGGCTCATGTATCGGTGTCCAGTGTGGACATCGGACTGCCCCAGCTGGCCATGCATTCCGCGGTGGAGACTGCGGGTATGATGGATACAGAATATGCAGTGCGGGCGCTGAAGGAATTCTGGGGCGAATGATGAATTATCCCGGAAAATCATTAAAAAAGTATAAAAAGCATTGAAAGCTTTGGCCGAAAAGTGCATAGTTAGAATGAAAAAAAGATTCAAAGAAAGAATCAAGAAATGATCCAAAAAGGATCCGAAAAAAATACGAAAGAAGGTTGAAGTTATGTTTGAAATGAAACCGGAATACTATATTGGAATTGATATGATCGATCAGGAGCATAAGCAGCTGTTTGACTATGCCAGTGAGGCTTACGAGCTGCTGCAGGAGGAGTTTACACCGGATAAGTACGATCAGATCGATGCAATTCTGGAAAAACTGCGTGATTATACGGTAAAACATTTTACAGATGAAGAAGCGTATATGGAATCCATTCAGTACAAAAAGATTTTTACCCAGAAGATCCAGCATCAGGAATTTATCAAGAAACTGGATGAGTTTATAGATCAGCATGAGAAGGATGAAGGAGATCAGGCCCAACAGGATGAACAGATCATGGATATTCTGAATTACCTGACGGACTGGCTGATCAACCATATCCTGCATGTGGACGGACAGATCCCGAAGGAATCGTAGAAGAGTGGAAGATTACTCCGGACTTTCGTGAATAGTTTTGTATCGCCTGCATACGATGTAGGAAATACAGGACCAAGGACGGAAATTGTGATGGACCAGAAGCTGGAAAACATCCTGAACCTTGCATTAGAGACCCCGGAGGAAGAACGGGAACAGACAGAGAGTCTGAATGTCGGTTATAGCGCGGAGATCCGCAGCTGGGAGCTGATCGTAAAATATCACGGCAGTCTGGACAGACTGCGGGAACAGAATATTGTGGTGGAGGAATTGATCGCCGGATATGCGATCCTTACGGTGCCGGAGGCACTGGTGGATACGGTATCGGATACCCCGGAGATCGAGTATGTGGAAAAACCCAAGCGGTTTTATTATGGACAGACGTTTCCTGCTGGGACATCCTGTTTTCCACCGGTCACTATGAGAACGCCTTTTCTGAATGGAAGGGGCGTTCTTTTGGCTGTACTGGATTCCGGGATCACCTGGGATCTGGAGGTGTTCCGGAAGGCAGATGGCAGTACGAGGATACGTTATCTATGGGACCAGACAGTCCTCAGGGATCGGACGCTGCCACAGGATCGGACAGTGCCGGAGAAAACAGGTAATGTGGGATATGGAAAAATGCCGGATGGATTTGCCTTTGGGACGGAATATACCGCGGAGGAAATAAATGCGGCATTACAGATGCCTGCATTGGATCGTTACCGCCGGATTCCCAGCAGAGACCTGTCCGGACATGGAACCGCGGTGGCAGGGATCGCCGCCGGGAAAAGTGCAGGTGGTCTCTATACCGGGGCGGCCCCCGAGGCGGAACTGATCGTGGTGAAGCTGGGATTGCCGGGAAATAGCGGGGGCGCAGAAGAAGGATTCCCCCGTACAACCGAAATCCTGCGTGGAGTGACCTATGCACTGCGGAAAGCACAGCAGTTAAATATGCCACTTGCCATCAACTTGAGCTTTGGCAACAGCTATGGTTCCCATGACGGAAGCTCTCTGCTGGAGCGTTTTCTGGACAATGCCTCCGAGATCGGCAAAACCGTGATCTGTGTGGGCAGTGGTAATGAGGGTGCGGCAAGAGGGCATTTCGCTGGGAATATAACGAGAGACAGCCGTGTAGAACTGGCTGTTGGAAATTATGAAAAAAGCCTGAATATCCAGCTGTGGAAAAATTACAGCGATGTGTTTCGGATAAGGCTGCAATCTCCGGGAGGTGAGGAGGCAGAGCTAACCACGAATATTCAGGGCGGGAAATATACGCTTAGGCTGGAGCAGACAAGGATTCTGGTCTATCTGGGAGAACCTCTGCCCTATGCGGTGGCGCAGGAGATCTATCTGGAGATGATCCCGGTGACAGGTGGTTATATCGACGCAGGGATATGGACGATCCGGCTGGAGCCGGTAATGACCGTAACGGGACAATATTATCTGTATCTTCCAGCGGGAAACGGCAGGGGAGACAGCACTGGCTTTTACCGTTCCACTCCGCAGATGACACTGACGGTTCCCTCCACGGCAGCGAAGGTGATCACAGTGGGGGCTTACGATCCGGTCTATGATACCTATGCGGATTTCTCCGGCAGGGGTTATGCCGACAGCACCCGTACCATCGGTGTGACGGCAGCAGGACTGACCAAGCCGGATCTTGTGGCTCCCGGTGTAAATATCCAGGCTCCGGATGTTTATGGCAGTTTTCTCCCTGTTACGGGAACTTCTTTCGCCACACCGATTGTCAGCGGTGCCGCGGCGCTTCTGATGGAATGGGGGATCGTGCAGGGAAATGACCCCTTCCTCTACGGCGAAAAAATCAAGGCATATCTCAGAAAAGGTGCCAGACCCTTAAGGGGAGAGAGGGAATATCCCAACGACCGGGTGGGATATGGCAGACTGTGCGTGGCAGACAGCCTGCCACAGACGGGAACAACAGAATGAACGATATTAGTTGCGCATTGGAAACAGTTCCGGAACCGGAAGGAAGAAAAACAGATGAAATAACATCAAGGATCCCCCTGTTTTGTTACTATTGTATAGAAATGGATGGTCAATTTGTGTAAAAAGGCGCATTGAATGCCTTTCGTGAAAATGATACTATGAGTATGAACAATCGCTTGCGCTTTATGATCTGTATCTCGAAGAAGTGAAAAAGATAAATTGCGCAGAGAATGGGGTGAATGAGATGAACAACAATTCCGGTAACGACAAGACTATGACGATCCATGATGTGGCAAGAGAACTGGGGGTATCTGCCAGCACCGTATCCAGGGCTATCTCAGGGAAAGGGCGTATCGGCGCGGCTACGAGGGACCGGATCCTTGATTATATCGAAGAACACGGATTTTATCCAAATGCGGCGGCACAGAGCCTGGCACAGTCCAGGACCAATAATATCGCGATCATCCTTCCGGAAGTGAATACTCTGGTGGATATGCCTTTCTTCCATACCTGTATGTATGGAGTGGAAGAGGTGGCACAGGCTAATGATTATGACATTATTGTGGTAACCACGAACGGAAACGATACCAAACCACTGGAGCGTCTGATTAAAAACCGTAAAGTGGACGGAATGATCCTTACCAGGACTTACGAGAATGACAAATATGTGAAATTTCTGAAACAGAAGCAGATTCCCTTCGTGGCAGTGGGAAAATTTCCGGATGATGATGTGGTACAGGTAGACCATGATAATGTGGGAGCCTGTAAGGAGCTTGTGACAGTGCTGTTTGCTAAGGGAATCCAGAATATTGCCTATCTGGGAAGCAATATGGACCAGATGGTAAACCGCTGCAGGTATCAGGGATATGAGGAAGCCTACCGCAAGGGAAAACGGAAGCTGAACCAGGACCTGGTCTACACGGATCTAAGCAGCAGGGCAATGGTGGAAAAAGCGGTGGGAGAGCTGAAAAACAGCGGCGTGGAGTGCATTCTGTGCCAGGATGACTACATCTGTGATGAAGTGGTCAGAAAGCTTGCCCGCATGGGTGTGAGAATCCCGGATCAGATGAAAGTGGCATCCTGCCATTACAGTCGCATTCTGGAAAATTATCCTGTTACGATCACATCTTTGAAATTCAATATCACGGAGCTGGGCAGAAGATCCTGTCAGGTGCTGTTGGATATGATCCATGGCAGAACAGTACCTGACAAAACACTTTTGGACTATGAGATCATCCTGAAGGAGTCTACAAAAGGCTGAATGAGAGTGTGAAAATCATAATTTGGAAAAACGTTTTCCTCGATTTTGCTCAAAAAAATTATAAAAAAAGCATTTATTTCAAAAAACAGGATGTGCTGAAAACCCAGTAAAATCAATGGTTCCAAAAGATGATTGTGCAAAATGCACAATTTTTGACTGCAATATCAGTCATTATTATAAATTGACAACATAAGGAAATGTTGCTAAACTATTATCGTAGACAAGCGGTTGCGCAATACGCACAAACTTGCAAAACAAAACAGGAGGATAACAAAATGAAAAAGTTAGTCGCTTTAGCAATGTCACTGACTATGGCATTCTCTCTGGTAGCTTGTGGAAACTCTGATGCTTCCAATACCAGCACTGATGCCGCTGCTACCACCGCAGCTTCTACCGAGGCTGCACAGACCGCTCCCGCTGAGAAGCAGGACGTTTCCCTGAGAATCTGGGGTGCTGAGGAAGATCAGACCATGTTACAGGGCATGATCGATTCCTTCAAGGAGCATTATGCAGATTATGCAAACTTCGATATCCAGCTTGGTACCGAGTCCGAATCCACAGCTAAGGATACTGTTTTAGCCGATATTGAGGCTGCTGCTGATGTGTATGCTTTCGCATCTGATCAGCTGATCGACCTGGTAAATGCAGGTGCTCTGCAGTCTGTTGATGAAATGGATGCAGCTCTGGAAACTTACGCAGGCAAGAGCGTAGCTGATGTTAAGAGTGCAAATGCTTCCGGTTCTGTAGACGCAGCAACCAAGGATGGCACACTGTATGCATTCCCTATGAGTGCTGATAACGGTTACTTCTTATATTACAATTCCACTTTAGTAACTCCCGAAGATGCACAGAGCTGGGATACCTTACTTGCAGCAGCTGATAAGGCTGGCAAGAAGGTTGGTATGACTCTTGCTTCCGGTTGGTATAACGCTTCCTTCTTCTATGGTGCAGGCTTCACTACCGCACTGAATGACGACGGCAGCACTGCTATGGACTGGAACGGTACCAGCGCTGATGGCGTTACCGGTGTACAGGTGGTACAGGCTATGCTGAACATCGCCGGCAACAGCGCATTCCTTCCGATCGCTGATGGTGACGTATCTAACCAGATCGCTTCCGGTGATCTGTGCGCAGTAGTTTCCGGTACCTGGGATGCAACCGCAGCTCAGACCGCTTTTGGCGATGGCTACGCAGCTACCAAGCTTCCTACTTATACCTGTGGTGACAAGCAGATCCAGCAGGGTTCCGTAGCAGGCTTCAAGCTGGTAGGTGTTAACAAGTATTCTGCAAATGCAGGCTGGGCAACTCTGCTGGCTGACTGGATCACCAACGAAGACAACCAGGCAGTACGTTTCGCAGAGAGAGAGATCGGACCTTCCAATATCAACGTTGCAGGTTCTGAGGAAGTTTCTTCCAATACCGCTATTGCAGCTCTGTCTGAGCAGTCCGCTTATGGTATAGTTCAGATTGTCGGTGGCAAGTACTGGGATCCCGCTGCTACCTTCGGTGAGAAAGTAGCTCAGGGTCAGCTGAAGGCTGATGATGAAGCTGGTATCCAGGCAGCACTGGATGAACTGGTAGAAGGTGTTTCCGTACCCGCTGAATAAGTTTGGGAAGATGATCTGTTCCGGTTCTGTTACAAATGAATGATGAAAACGTTCTGGTGCAGAACGAATACAGAGAATAGAAAGGCGTCCTGAAGCTATGAACAACAATACGTAGTGGAGGGATGCCTTTTTTACAGGAAACGTTTCCGGTAAGCGGGTTCGACTCCTGCCTGCCGGGTTATGTAACTAATCAGATGAGCGCGGGAAGGTGTTCGGAATAGTTACTAAAATTTTTATATAATATTAAGAAAGGAGAGGGCAGAGAATGAAGAAGAAAAAGAGCGGAATCGGCGGATTCTTCAAGGAATTTGGTGAGGCAGTCGTAAAAGGAGATCTGTTCGTAAAATTATCCCTGGTCTGGATGGGAGCAGGATATATCCGCAGAAAACAAATTATCAAAGGTATTTTAATGACTCTGCTCGAAGTGGCAGTCATTGTATTTACCTTTGGCTTTGCCACAGAGTATGTACGTGATTTTGGAACTTTGGGAACTGTTCAGCAGGAGACGGTTTTTAACATTGTAACCATGCAGAATGAATTCAACGATTACGACAACTCGTTTATGATCTTGTTGTTCTCCGTAGTCTCATTCGTGATCTGGTTCGCATTTCTGGTGATCTGGTTTAAGAATGAAGTGAGTGTTTACCGGCTGCAGAAAAAGGCGCAGGCAGGAGAACATATCAATACGTTTGTAGAGGATCTGCAGCAGTTCAAGAATGAAAAATTCTATATCACACTGCTGACACTTCCCGTCATGGGAGTCGTTATTTTTACGATCATTCCTCTGTTGATCCTGATCGCTGTCGCATTTACGAACTATGATCAGGGACATATGCCTCCTTCCGCATTGTTTACCTGGGTGGGATTTACCAACTTCAAGAATCTGTTCTCTAACGGTGGAATGACCATTACCTTCGGTTATGCCTTCCGTAAGATTTTGATCTGGACACTGGTATGGGCACTGTTCGCAACCTTTACCACTTACCTGGGCGGTATCCTGTTGTCCTTGCTGATCAATAATAAGAGAACGAAGCTGCCGAAGCTGTGGAGAACTCTGTTCGTTGTAACGATCGCAGTTCCCCAGTTTGTTTCCCTGCTTCTGGTACGTAACTTTTTCGCTAACAACGGTATTATGAACACAATCTGTGCCAATGCGGGAATTACCCAGTGGCTGAGAGATATCGGTGCGATCAGCACCAGTTATATTCCGTTTTTGTCCGCTCCCGGATGGGCACATGTAATGATCATCCTGATCAATATCTGGATCGGTGTTCCTTACCAGATGCTGATCGCTACCGGCGTGCTGATGAATATTCCTTCTGACCAGCTGGAGAGTGCGAAGATTGACGGAGCTACTCCTCTGCAGAGCTTTATTCATATCACCATGCCGTATATGCTGTTCGTCACCGGACCTTCTCTGGTAACGGATTTTGTCAAGAATATTAATAACTTTAACGTAATCTATCTGTTGACTCAGGGTGTATATACCACCACCAATCAGGCCATGGCGAACTCCCAGGCGAAGGAAGTGGACCTGCTGATCACCTGGCTGTTCAACCTGACACAGAGTTATTACAACTACAAGATGGCATCCACCATCGGTATTATCGTGTTTATCCTTTGTGCGGTATTTACCCTCATTGCCTTCAGCAGATTCCTGAAGGGTGACAGAGAGGAGGCGTTCCGTTAATGAAGAGATTTATTAAGACTTTATTACATAACCTGTTACTGGCGTTTTTGGCATTTGTCTGGCTGGTGCCCATCGTATGGCTGGTGGTCACCTCCTTCAGTGCATACACCGGTATGAACACAAGTACCTTTTTCCCGAAGGAATGGAGCCTGGTCAATTATAAGAACCTGTTGTTTTCCGCAGACAGTGTGGCACAGTTCCCGAACTGGTTCAAGAACACCTTCATCATTGCATGTGCGGTATGTGTGATCTCCAGCGCTTTTGTACTGATGGTGGCCTATGCGACCTCCTGCATGCGTTTCCCGGCACGTAAGCCGCTGATGAACGCTGCGGTTATCGTTAATCTGTTCCCCGGCGTATTGTCCATGATCGCAGTATATTTCATTCTGAAGACCATGAACCTGACCAACACGCACCTCGGATTGATCCTGGTATATTCCGCCGGCTCCGGTCTGGGTTACCTGATCGCAAAGGGCTTCTTCGATACGATCCCGGACTCCCTGCGCGAAGCAGCTTATCTGGATGGAGCAAGTGAGGCTACGATCTTCTGGAAGGTTGTTATCCCCATGAGCCGTCCTATCATTGTGTATACCGTTATCAGCTCCTTCCTGTCCCCCTGGATGGATTTCGTATATGCAAAGCTGTTGTTAAATTCCGGTATTTCTTCCCAGTGGACCGTTGCCATCGGTCTGTACAATATGCTGGATAAGAGCCTGATCAACACCTACTTCACACAGTTCTGTGCAGGTGGTGTACTGGTATCCATTCCCATCTCTGTATTGTTTGTCATCATGCAGAAGTTCTATGTGGAAGGTATTACCGGTGGTGCAGTAAAAGGTTAAATGCAAGAGCATTTAACCTGAAAGCATCCACGTAGTGGATGCTTTCGCAACGATGTTATGTAAACTATGGAGTAAACAACTGAATTATGGAAGAATTTATCAAAGGTATGGATGTATCTACTTTGCCGGAAGAGGTAGCTCTCGGTGCAAAGTATTATGACGAAGGCAAAGAGGGGGATGCACTGGAGATCCTGAAAAAATACGGTGCCAACTCTCTGCGCATCCGTCTCTGGAATGATCCTTACAGTGAGGACGGCAAGCCTTACGGTGCCGGTACCAGTGATTTCACCAAGCTGGTGGCACTGGCTTCGGCCGGCAAAAAGCTGGGCTACAGCTATCTGCTGGATCTGCATTACAGTGATTTCTGGGCAGATCCCGGCAAACAGTTCCCTCCCAAGGAGTGGGCGTATGCCGATGCGGATGCACTGGAGAAGCATGTGTATGACTACACAAAGGATGTACTATTGAAATTAAAGCGTCTCGATCTGCTTCCGGAGATGGTGCAGGTGGGAAATGAGATCACCAATGGTCTGATGTGGCCCCACGGAAAATGGGACAACGTTGATAATATTGCAAGATTCATCAGCGCGGGCATCCGTGCGGTGAGAGAAGTATCCCCGGACAGCAGGGTGATGCTTCATCTGGACTGTGGCGGTAACAATGCCCGCTGCAGAGAATGGTTTGATGCCTATGTACAGAGAGGAGAGGACTTCGATGTCATCGGATTGTCCTATTATCCCTTCTGGCACGGAACCATTGATGACCTGACCAATAATATGAATGATCTCTCACAGAGATATCAGAAGGATGTCATCGTAGCAGAGGTTTCCATGGGATTTACCATGGAAGACTATGCGGACAGAGAAAAGCTCGCACCGAAAGAGCGCAAGGGCATGGCGACCAAGCCTCACCTTGCGGAGGCAGTAGAGTATCCTATGACACCGGAAGGACAGGCTGCATTCATGCAGAAGGTCATGGAACGCATTGCGCAGGTTCCGGATGGCAGAGGAAAAGGCTTCTATTACTGGGAGCCGGCATGGATCCCGGTGCCCGGCTGCGGCTGGGCCAACGAGGAGTCCCTGAAGTATATTCAGGATCCCGGTCCCGGGGGAAACGAATGGGCCAATCAGGCACTGTTCGATTATGATGGAAATGCACTACCCGCATTGAAAGTGATCAGAGACTTTCAGAAGTAATATAAGATGCCTAACGGCGAGATGGAGGAAAAGATGGATAAGTTTATTGTGAATATCATTCACCGTCCGGAGATGGTTCCCGAGTATGCGGAAAAAGTAACCGGACACGGCAAAGAAGAGGATCTGGGCAGAAAAGCACTGCTCACCGAGTCTCTGGATATTTTCAAGTTTCAGCAGGAAACTGCGCACAAGAATGGTTTGAAGACCACCATTCAGATGACCTACGCTTCCCTATTCAATGACGAAGCGGTAGCACTGGCTAAGGCAGATCATGAGAAGTACGGCGATGAGATCGCACTGTCTCTGTTGGGACTGCCCTGCACAGAGTTCCGTGAAAAGTACAAGACCAAGGATTTCTGTATCTGGATGTTCTCCATGGAAGACAAAAAGTCTATCGTGGATGATGTGTTCGGCAAGTTCCATGAGAAGTTCGGATTCTATCCCGAATCCACCGGTTCTTACTACATGGATGCAGATTTGACCAATTATATCAAAGCAACCTATCCTACCGTAAAATGTGCGGTAGCAACCTGTTGGGAAGAAGGCCCCAAGGCATACCATACCTGCAACAACTCCTGGTATACCTTCATGGATGGCGGTCCCTGGGCACCCTGGATCCCTTCCAAGCAGAACACCCATGCACCAGCAGCCAATGAGGCAGAGGACAGCGGTATCGTAGCGATCCCCCATCTGTCCAGAGATCTGCTGGCATGCTATGACGGTAACGGCTCCAATTTCGGAACCCATCCCCAGAACGTACTGCGTGGTATGATCTATGACACCAAGACATGGGAGTACCCTTACCTGTACAACCTGATCGACCAGTATCGTTCCCTGGAGAAATACAACAACGGATACGCATACAACATGATGTTCGTAGGACCCGGCTGGCTGAACAAAATGGGTCGTTGGGAGCAGCCTTACGAACTGCTGAAGAAGAGCTATGAAGACGGTATGAAGTACTATGGCGACCTGAAAAAGGAAGGCAAGCTTACCGATATGACCATGGCTGAGTTCGCTGATTATTATCGTCAGAAGAAGACCTACACCGAGCCCGAGTGTGCTCTGTGGAGAGATATCCTGTATGGCTCCGATAAGCAGTTGTTCTGGTATTGTGATCCTTTCATGCGTGCCTGCGTAAATATGGATCAGGGCGGTGCTATCGTTGACCTGCGTCCTTACGCTGCCAAGCTGGAATGGCCGGTAGGTATCGGTACCAAGCATGTGACCGATGCATCCTATCCTTTCCTGATCCAGGAGAAGTACCGTGCAGGTTACTTCACGCACTATGCAGGAGAAGGTACCGTAAGAAGTGCCAAGTTAAAACACAACGGTGAAGAAGTGGATCTGTGCCTGTGCCGTACCAAGGCTCATTTCTCTCAGGAAGGCAACACCAGAATCCTGACACTGGATCCCGTAGACATCGAGTTCTATGATCTGACTGTAAAATTACAGACCATCGTTTCCTTCGAGGAAGGCAGCTCTGCGATCAAGATCGAGCGTAAGATCCTGGAGATGAGTGATCCGAACGCTGAAGTAGAACTGAACGAGTATATCGTAGCCTGCTACGGTACCACAGAGTATTCCGAGGATATGCTGGGTATCACCTTAAGCACCAAGAAGGGTGACGAGGTAGAGACTCTGGATTACGAGTACAAGTGCCGTGAGATGGAGAAGGCAGACGCTGACGAAGTAAGAGCGGTGATCCCTCAGATTGAGACCGCAGTATCCATGAGCACCAACGCAGAAGGCGCTGTCGGATACGTGAAGGAAGGATACGCATTCTCCCCGATGTTTACACTGGGTTACAATTCCAAGATCAAGGATAAGGAGGTCGTTGCAACATGGCTCAAGCTGGAAAAGGCAAATTAAACTACAGATGTCCCTCTTGCTTCATGAGAGATATCGATATGGATATGTTCTACGATAAGGATAAGAAGGAATATTACTGTCTGCGTTGTCAGTACAGAGGTTCCGAAGAAGATGTCCTTCAGAAGAATGAAATGGCAAGATTCCGTTATGGCGCTATGTATGAGCGTTACACCAAATTCGATTTTGATTGAAAAAAACGGATAAAGCGATTGGATAAGAAGATTGAAAAAAGGGGCTGTATTACAGCTCCTTTTTCATATATTCATATATGAAAAGAAATGAAAAATCCCTTTTGTAAAATCAATCTGTACAATGGGGGATTGTGTCATATGCCTTATGATAAAGCAGAGTAAGAACAGAATTCCAATCGCAAAAGCCCCATGATCGATCCATTTGTCCGATAAGTGAAGAAGCCGAAACTTCCAAAGAGGAAAAATAATAATAATTCCCAACACGATAGGCCACAGAGGATGAAAATAAAAGGATTTTGCAAGGTCACCCTCTAAGACACATAAAAACGCTCGGGTCATTCCGCAAAAAGGACAGGGAATGCCCAAAAAGAAACGGAGTGGACATTGATAGCCTGCGAGCAATAAAAATAACAGGAGCAGTAGAATAAATAAACTAAAAAATAATATATGTTTTGTTTTTTTCTTCATGATTTATATTTTATATCAAATTGATCGTCTGTTATGATAAAATGAAAAAAGCTTCTGCCTGAAAAGACAAAAGCTTTTTTGATCATGTGATTATGCAGTATATTTTCCGTCTACAAATACAACCTCTTCGGAATTGGCATAAGCAGCACCATATGCTTTGGTAAGAGCAATGATCCAGTCAATCAGGCTCCATACTCCGCAACCACCGGCAGTGAGAAGCTTCAAAATTCCGAGACCAACCTGACCTCTGACGAATCTATCAACACCCAACTCACCAAGTAAAAAGCAGAAAACCCAGGCAAATACATGCTTATTAATTCGTTTCTCCATATAAAAGTCCCCTCCTTTGTTTTATAATAAATTATTATGCGCTATAAAGGGAAAAATGTCAATTAATATACAAAAATTAATAAAATGTATTTTTATAAATATGTATTAGAGGAGCGTTTTAAAATAAAGCGGACATTATATCCGGACTCGTCACAGATCCCACGTACGATCTCTTCAGCTGTGTCCCGGACATTATCGTTGATACAGATAATACAGGAATCCTTTTTCCTGTTAAAAAAAGAGGACTTCGGCCAACGAATATAATAGGAAATCCGATTTTTTAAAAGAGCCCGCTCAATAAGCTGCTTACAATCAGGATCAGAAACTTCACATAATTCAATTTCGTTATTGACTTTCAAAGTAGTGTATAGCGGCTGCATGCTGTCACCTCCATTGGATTTACAAAGCGATTATAGCACAAGTGTTCCGTGCGGCGCAATGTATTACCGTTGCTTTTTCTTATGCGTTTGTAAAAAGTTTACGACCAGAAGAAGCATTAAAGTGATCAAAAGGATCAGAAGTCCCGGGACGATGCCGGGTGATAGATAATACATTTCTAAATGATGTTCTCCCTCAGGGGCCTGTATCGTGAGAAAAGTATCTGCATAGGTTCCGATATCAGAGGCAGGTACTTTATGACCATCCAGACGAATATGCCAGCCGACATCATAAGGAATGGAGGTAACAATGGTATCACCTTTATGTACCGAAATATTACCGGAAAGTCTTCCTGAGCTGTGGGAGGTAAGAGTAATTTCACCGGTCTGTAGAGAGGTCAAAGCATCCTGCAACGCTAAAGTATCCAAAGACTCAATATAAGTATCACCGGGCGCTGTCGCTGAGGCTGAGACAACGGTTACCGTAACGGCTTCCCCGGCGTGGAAACATCCAAGACAGAGATTATAAATACTTTTACCGTACTCAAAAGATCCTGCCAAAGCATCATTGACATAAATATCTGCAGAGACAAATGGAGTCAGGGGCATATACATATATACCGGATCCGTATTCTCGGCGATGAAAGAATAGCTCCAGGAGGAAACAGGGTCATATTCCAGATCAGCAGGCAGACTGCCAGCAGGATTGGCGAGCTCTATATCGTATTTCTGATAGAATAAAGTACTCGATCCGCATAAGCTATTCAGATAACGGCTCTGATTTTCAAAAGGATCAGAAGTAAATGAGATATCCGCCGAAGCCAAAGGTGCACTGTAGATAAATTCCATAGCAGAAGGATTCTCGTAAACGGACACCGAATTATCCGTCGTTTTTAAGGAGTAATATCCGGAAGGCTCTGCAGTGTCTGACAAAAGATATTTCACGCCCAACAGACTGTCTGTCACAGGGGTGGTACCATAGCCGGTATTCCATAACCATGTCTGACCGATTCCGAGCTTAGATGTCAGAGCGTTGACACTTTGGGTATAAGTGGAAGAATAATGAAACATTCCCTTAAATCCCAAAAGCATTGGATCATTGGAAGTAAGCTGGTAATTCTGACAGATACGGTACATTCCGGAGTCCGAGGCTTTAATGTCATCAATCAGTGGTTTGTTGTCATTCAGATAAGATACGTATTCATCCATACGCATATAAGGAGTTGCGTAATCAATATTGCGGAAAATGGCTCTGCCATTGATACCGAGATCGGCTGAGGTAATCAGCAAAAGCAGTCCAACCACAAGCTCCAATGCCGGGAAGCGATGCGTCTTCTCTAAAAAACATGGTAATTGATACGAAAGAACACATAGAAAGCGGCAACTCATATACAACAGGCAGAAGCTGAATAAAAAGGAATATCTGTAGTTGAAGGAATTAGGTGTTATAAAGCCGTGCCAAAAGATATTCAACGGCCAAAGATAAAAACTAAGAAGCAGGAAGCTTGTCAGTAAAAAGGCGCCAATCCTTTCCCGGAGAGAGATCCGTTTGCAAAATAGGAAAAGAATGGACAAAAGAATAGCGAGATACCCGCAATAAATATTGGGAAGTCCGGTGACTCCAAGGTAGTTGACGGTGCCATTGCGAAGTTGTCCCAATATATCGGATAGCGGCTGGTTGATCAATCGAGGATCATAAACAACACTGGTCAGAGGATCCGACAGTTTTCCGATAAACATATCGGAAAAAGTCGGGATCAGCAAAGGAGCTGCCAGTCCCAAGGATATTAATGTAGAAAGAGCGAAATTTTTCAGAATTCTCCACAAGTCGTGCCGGGAGTGAGAGTAAGTGGTAAGAAGTCTGAAAAGAAGATAAAGGGCACAAAAGATTCCTGCCATATAAGAGATATAATAGTTGAAATAGAAAATTGCTGTTAATGGCAGAATGAACCAAAGATTACGTTGCTTGTCCAGCAGCTTTTCCACTCCAAGCAGGAGTAAAGGCAATAAAATGACACCATCCAACCACATGATGGATAGTGCAAATTGCAGATTATATGACATCAGCGCGTATGCAATGGGCAGAGGAAGCAACGTTAAATGAGCGAGTAATCTTCGATAAGAAGAGGTCTGTGCGGGTAATGAATTATATTTATTCCACAGGAAATTAACATAAACCGAAAACGTTAATCCGGAGAGCGAAATTTTGCTGACGGTCATGAGAAAAATAGCAAGAGGCAGTTTTTCAATGGAAAACAGTGTTGTCAGCCAGGAAAAAGGGCTTGCAAGATAGTAGGCATACAGACCAATATAATTGCCGCCGAGGGATTTAGACCAATGAAAGAAAATGGAATCATCTCCACCGATCAGATAATGCAAAGAGGAGAAAAACGGCAGATACTGTTCTTTCATATCAAAGGTAAAAAGAGTTACTTCCTTAAAAGGATAAAAGCCGTTGGATTTCAGAATCAACAGAATCCCAAATGTTGAGATTAAAGTTGAAACAATGCAGAATAGAAGATTTTCTTTTTTAGTTGATCTGGACATGAAAATGAACACTCCTTTGTAGCGTAAGATAAAAATAATATATTTCTATCTTACTATAAACATAAACTGAACACAAGGGTCTGCTATTGACGTGGAAAGCGTGCAAGAGTAAAATAATAGTACCAGAAAGGAGATCATACCATGGATATTATAGAGAAGATTGGCGATACCATTACAGAAAAAGGAAAAGTGGCGGCAGATAAGGCAAAAGAACTGGCGGCTATTGCAAATCTGAAGAGCCAGATTTCTACCTGCGAAGAAGTGATGAAGAAAAATTATCTGGAGATCGGCAAGATTTATTTTGAGCAGTACAGTGATATGCCTGAGCCTCCTTTTGAGAAGCAGTGTGAAGCCATTAAGAACAGCCAGCGTGCCATTGCAGATCTGCAGGAGAAAATCGATCAGTTGAAAACAAAATAAAACAGAAGATAGAAATACGAATAAAAACAGGGTTGACAGCAATCCTGTTTTTATTTATAATTCAGACATAACAATGTTATGTGAACAAGTGAACAGATGTAAACACAATAGGGAGGGAAATGACATAAAAAAAGAAGCAACAAAGGAGAATAAAGAGACCAGAAAGCATCTTTTGGAATGTGCGGGGAGAGAGTTCCTGGAAAAGGGATATATGAAGGCTTCCCTGCGGAACATCTGCAAAGAAGCCGGGGTGACCACGGGAGCATTGTATTTTTTCTTCAAAGATAAGGAAGATCTTTTTGCTGCATTGGTGGAGAAACCGCTGAAACAACTCTATCTGACAATGGAGGAACATTATGCTGCGGAGATGCGAAGTGAAACGCAGGTGGTCAGACTGGAACAGAACGATGATGACCTGGAGACCTCGAGAGAGATCATAAGGCAAATGTATGCGAATCGGGATGCCTTTCTATTGTTGTTGACAAAGTCTCAGGGATCCCGCTTCGAAAATTGTCTGGACGAGATCGTGGATATTTCGGAACAGCAGTACCGCAGATTATGCGATATGGTGACCGGCGCTACCGGGAGACCGCGGATCGATGATTATATGACACATTGGATGGCGCACATTATGGTAGATACTTTCATGCATCTGTTTCTGCATGAATCGGAGGAAAGTATGGCACTGAAGCATGTGGATGCCCTGACCAGGTATTTGGCCCGGGGCTGGATGGGCATGATGACGGAAAGCTAAGATATATGCACCCCGAAAAAGTTTGGACTTTGCAGGGGTGCTGTTTCAGGATATTAACATAACAGTGTTATGTTAATGAAAATCATTATCAATAAGCACGAGGAGGAAGGATATGTATCTGGAAGTAAAAGACCTGAAGAAAAGTTACGGCGAGGGCGGCGGTTATGTGCAGGTATTGAAAGGGATCACTGCAGGAGTGAAAAAAGGTGAAATGTGTGTCATTCAGGGTACCAGTGGTTCCGGTAAATCGACATTGCTCAATTGTATCGGAGGCTTAGACACCGTAGATTCCGGATCCATTGTCGTAGACGGAATGGAAGTGGCAGGACTTGGAAGCAAAGCATTGTCCGATTACCGGAGAAATAAGCTGGGGTTCATTTTTCAGTTCTATAATCTGGTGCCCAATCTGACTGTGAAAGAGAACATTCAGGTCTGTCAGTATCTGACGAAAAATCCCTTGGATCTGGAGGAATTATTGCAGGTACTTGGTCTCACGGAACATCAGAACAAGTTCCCAGCACAACTGTCTGGTGGACAACAGCAGCGTTGTGCCATTGCCAGAGCGCTGATCAAAAATCCCAGCCTTCTGTTGTGCGATGAACCCACGGGAGCACTGGATTCAAAAACCTCCAGAGATATTCTGATGCTGCTGGAGGATATCAACAGACAGTACGGAACCACCATGCTGATCGTCACGCATAATAATTCCATTAAAAATATGGTGCATCAGGTCATCATGATCAAGGATGGACAGATCAGCAAGAATTACCGGAATGAGAAGAGGGTTCCGGCGGCAGAACTGGAGGATTTGTAGGATGCAGAGGATATTGAGCAAACGCGTACTTCGGGATATCCGGGAAAACCTGCTGCGCTATCTGGCATTGTTTTTCCTGGTGGCAATGGTCATGTATATGGTGGTAGCTATCGTGGGAGCGGCTGAGACGATCATGCAGGGAACAGAGGAGAGTGCCGCTGTTCATCACAGAGAGGATGGACAGTTTGGAGTATTTGTCCCCCTGACAGACAGTGAGGTCACACAGATCACAGATAAAGGTGTGATGGTACAGCAGGATTTTTCACTGGATTTTCATCAGGGCCAGGCTACCTTGCGTATCTATCAGGCGAGAGAGAAGATGGATCTGTTTGCTCCTGAACAGGGGGCAGAGCTGCCCATGCAGGGCGAGATCCTGCTGGAACAGCACTATGCGGAAAAACATGAACTGGGGTTAGGGGATACCCTTACCGTAGGAGGCAGAGATTTCATCGTTGCGGGAATCGGAAGTACACCGGATTACGATGCAACATATGAGAAAACATCAGATACCACTGTGGACAGCAATCTGTTTGGAGTCGGATTCGTCACGGCAGAGGATTACGAAGCACTGAAAGCGGGCGGACAGAATTTCCGGACGGAGGATTACACCTACACCTATCTGCTGAATGGAGCAATGACGGATCAGGAACTGAAGGAACTGCTACAGTCCTTCGAACTGGATCGCAGCAAGGTGACAGATACCTATTTTCTGGAAATGCTGGCAGATGCAGAAGAAACGAAAAATGATATTCAGGACGGTATCCGGGAACTGCTGGATGGCGTGAATGAGCTGGCGGACGGCGTAGATGAACTGGCAGAACATAATACGGATCTGACAGATGCGGCAGATACCCTGTTTGATGCCATGCTGGAGCAGGTAAATGACAGCCTGGAGGATGCCGGTGTGGAGGTGACGCTGACTTCGTCAAATTACGAACAGCAGCTGAACACCATGATCGCTGATCCGCATGCTTATACCGCATCCATGCGGCAGGATCTGCAGGATATTAAAAAATCGCTGGACGAATTGCAGGAGTTCCGGGACGGCGTGAAATCCTACACGGATGGTGTCAATGCGGCTTCCGCCGGAGGCGGCGCGCTGGTGGGCGGTATGAGCAAGATTACGGAGAACAGTGCTGCACTGAACCAGGGAGCCGATGGAATTTTCAATGCCATTCTGGGTATGGTCAATGAACAGTTAAAGGCGCAGTTGGAGCCATATGCGGCTTATGGGATCACCTTTTCCGGACTGACATTGGACGGTTACGGAGAACAGCTGGATCAAATGGCAGCTGTGTTTACGCAGAGGGGTGCATCCCAGGCAGCGGCGCAACTGGCAGCGGTGAAGGGACAGTTGGATACTGTGGCACAGTTCCGCGATGGTGTCAAAGCTTATACGGCAGGTGTGGGAGAGGCAGCAGGCGGATCCCAGCAGTTGTTTGGTGGATTGAGTGTCCTGTATACTGCCAGTGAACCATTGGTAAGCGGAACGGATGCCGTAGTGGATGCTCTGATGGACATGGTGGAGGCACAGCTGAAAGAAAATAATATTACTGTGGATCTGACCGCGGATAATTATAAGGAAGAATTGGATCGGTTGGCTGCAGAGGGCAGCAGCATGGATATAAAATTACGGGATTCCCTGCAGGAAGCAAAAGACACCCTGGCGGATCTGGAGGATTTCCGGGAAGGAATCATCGAGTATACGGATGCAGTGAGCGAGATCGCAGACGGAAGTAAGGAATTGCGGGATGGCGTGCGGGAACTGCAGGAGGAAGCCGATGATATGATCGAGGATTATTTTACCTTCGATATTGATAATCTGACACAGTTTCTCATAGCAGCCGACAATCCCAGAATTGATGCCGCTGCGGGGGATGTGGTCATCAATAGGTTTGCCGGTATCCTGGCCGGAATGATTCTGATGGTCCTGTTTACTTATGTGATTTCCGTATTTGTGATACATAATATTGAAAAGGAAAGCAGCGTCATAGGTGCATTATATGCCCTGGGTGTGACCAGGGGACAATTACTGTTCCACTATCTGTTAAATCCCATGCTGATCTCTTTCCTGGGCGGAGCTGTCGGATGTATCCTGGGTTTTTCCAAATACGGAACAGGCTGGCAGATGGGCGATAGTATTGCATATTATTCTCTGCCACCTATGCAGATCGTGACACCCGGTTATCTGCTTTTTTACAGTCTGATCATGCCACCTGTGACGGCAGCAGTGGTAAATTATCTGGTGATCAATAAAAAGTTAAAACGCACAGCTCTGTCACTGCTTCGTAACGAGCAGACGGCAGGAAAAGCCGGCAGGGTACAGAACATGAATCTGGGAAATATGAAATTTCTGCTCAGATTCCAGATCAGACAGATGCTGCGGGAAATACGTTCTGCATTTGCTGTTGTGATCGGTATGTTCATCTGCCTGCTGATCCTGATGCTGTCCATAGACTGTGCGGTACTGTGTATCAATTTTGGAAACGCCTGTCTGGAAGAAACAAAGTATGCCTATATGTATACTTATAAATATCCTACGGGGGACGTTCCGGAGGGCGGAACACCGGCGTATATCGAGAATCTGAAAAAGGAATCCTATGGGTATAATCTGGATGTGACAGTGCTGGGGATTGATGATGACAATCCGTATTTTCCCATAGCAACAGCAGACAAGAAAAATGAGATTGTGATCTCCAGTGCTGCGGCACAGAAATTCGGTGTGAAGGTAGGCGACAAGCTGGTGCTTTCCGATGAGGTGAATGAGAGAGAGTATGCTTTTACTGTGAAAAATATTGTGAATTTTACATCCGGCGTCTATGTTTTCCTGGATAGGGATGTCATGCAGGAATTGTTTGATCAGGAGGACGATTATTATAATGTAGTGTTTGCGGATCATGCACTGGATATTGATAATGGCAGATTATATGCCACAGTGTCCAAAGAAAATGTGGAGGAAAGCTCACAGATTTTTACAGATATGATGGGACCGATGGTGGTAATGCTCGTGGCAATATCTGCGCTGATTTTTATGATCGTCATGTACCTGATGATGAAAGTGATGATTGATCGTTCCGCCTTTTCCATTTCCCTGATGAAAGTATTCGGTTACCGTAGAAGGGAGATCCGAAGACTCTATCTGGATGGAAATTTCTATGTGATTCTGCTGGGGGCGCTGATCTGCGTTCCACTGGCAAAATGGAGCATGGATCTGGTGTATCCGTATTGCATTGCAAATGTTGCTATCGGTATGGACTTAAAGTTCACGCCGCAGATATATATCATGATTTATGGTGGAATTTGGTTATGCTACATAGTGATCAATTTCTTATTGGTAGGCAGATTGAATAAGCTGGTACCTGCAGAGGTATTAAAGAACAGAGAATGACCTGGAAATTTATGAAAAAGAGCAGACCGTCGGGACTGCTCTTTTCTGTTGCTTTCAGATCACTATAAAAAATGAAAATTCTACTGCCTTTTAAGATGTTCTTTGTTCCTTGAATGTTAAAAAAAAGTATGGTATGATATAGGACAGAACTGAAAAACGCGGAAATTACGGAGGTTTTGTATAGAATGGAACAGTACAAGGAGCAATTTATTGAGTTCATGGTAGATTGTCAGGCATTAAAATTTGGCGAGTTTACATTAAAAAGTGGCAGAAAATCTCCTTTCTTTATGAACGCAGGTGCGTATGTAACCGGTTCTCAGCTGATGAAGCTGGGCGAGAGCTATGCAAAGGCGATTCATGATGTATATGGTGATGATTTTGATGTGTTGTTCGGACCGGCATATAAGGGAATTCCCATCAGTGTGGTAACTGCCGTAGCGTACAGCAAGTTATACGGCAAGGAGATCCGCTATTGCTCCGACCGTAAGGAAGAGAAGGATCACGGCGCAGATAAAGGAAGCTTTCTGGGAAGTACTCTGAAGGACGGCGACAGAGTTGTTATGATCGAAGATGTTACTACTTCCGGCAAGTCTATGGAAGAGACGGTACCGAAGGTACGAGGAGCTGCAGATGTGGAAATCGTCGGTCTGATGGTATCCCTGAACCGTATGGAGAAGGGACTGGGCGGCAAGGTCAGTGCTCTGGAAGAGATCAAGGAGAAGTACGGCTTTGATGCACATGCGATCGTAACCATGCAGGATGTCATTGACCATCTGTACAACAAACCTTATAAGGGAAAAGTATATATTGATGATACCCTGAAGAAGGCAATTGACGAATATTACGCCGTATATGGCGCTTAAGAGAGCAATAGGACAGGAGGATTCCATGGAAGAGAAAATCTATAAGATCATGCGCGGAGCGGGTGCTCTGAATATTGTATTGGGAGTGATCTCCCTGGTAGTCGGAATTGCGGCAGGAGTACTGCTGATCATCAGCGGCGGCAAGCTTATCTCCGGCAAATCCCGTATCCTGTTCTGAGGACAAAAGAGAAGAAAGGCGCCGCCTTGGCGTGAAAATCGGGCATTTCCATACAGGAAGTGCCTTTTTTGGGATTTCACGGTGTGAAAAATAGCCGCGGAACGGAGAAAGAGCAGAGAGAGTATTATGCGAAAAAAGAATTACATTTTTACAAATAAAAAACATTCCGACAAGGCAATCATGTCCACAATTCTGGGAATTATCAGCCTGATATCGATGGGGATCGTGACCTATCTGTCCTATCGCGGAGGCGGTGTGATGCACGGAGGATACGGTGTCACGGGAGTACTCGCAACGATCTATTCCCTGATCGGTCTGATATTGGGAATTGTGACGCTCAGAGATAAGGATATTTATCGGATATTCCCGGTTCTGGGAACGGTATTTAATTTTATCGCATTGGCGGGAATCAGCTTTTTATTGTACCTGGGGAATCATTTGTAGCTTGTAGATAAGGAAAAAGCTTCGAAATGAGATATTTCGAAAATGATAATTTCGGTTAGCAAGGAGTGTAAATAATACATGGAAGAAAGAGAACTATTATTGGAACGTCTGGAATTGGCATTTCTCCGGATCCGGGAGATCCCGGGGGAGGACTGGCAGGGGGAAGCGCTACAACCCTGGAGAGAATATTTTGCGGCAGTGACAAAGTTTCTGCTTCTGATCGAAGACAACAGAAAATTCCTGGAACAGGATGGTTTGAAAATGGCCACGTTGGAAGAATTACAGCAGCGCAACCATGCCCTGTATGAAGATATTTTACCGGAAAACTATGAGAACAGCTTTGCCAATCCGGCTTATGCTGTGAAGATGCTGGGAGAGAAATTTGGAGCACTGGCAGCTTTCCTGTACACAGAGATGCGGAGTCTGATCGGATTTACCTACGAAGGACGGCTGGAAGAGCTGGTGATCCGGATGGAGCTGTTCTCCGAGGTGTATGCGGCATTTGTATATGAACAGCAGGAAAACCATAAGCTTCCCACGTATGCAGCTATTCGTGAGATCCTCTACTGGTTCGTCAGTGATTATGCGGATGTGGCGGCAGAGAAAAAAGTTCAGGAACTGGTATGCTCTGAGAATAATTTCGCGGCAAAGATCATCCGTACGGCGGACTTCACAGATCTGCGTTATTTATATGCGTATGGTGAATATGTAGGTGAAAATGAATTGAAAATGGCAGAATTCATGAATTCATTGCCCGAAGAAACCATTCATACCATGGCGGATACTTACACGGAAGGATACCGCATCGGTTTTGAAGTGACCGGCAAAGATCTGTCGAAAAAAGCAACCGTGGATGTCCGGTATCAGCTGGGCTTTGAGCGCATGATGAGAAGAGCCCTGGAGAATTTTGAGAAAATGGGACTGCAGCCGGTGATCTACCGTGCGGCCACCAGTATTTTATACAATCCGTCCATCTATAAAAACGGCTTCTACAGCGTCAGTCCCAACAGACAATACGAGTTCGACCATAAGGATGATAAGGCACTGTTCTTAGACAAAATGTATTGCAGCCGGAAACTGGAAGTGATGCATACCGCGTTTGAAAAATACAAAAAAGAGGCACGCGGTTATGCGGGCCCGGCGGTAGTGGAGACCTTCGGAGAGAAGGAATTCGAGCCGGTGAACAAGCCGGAAAGTCTGAAAATGACGGATGAGCAGAGTGCTTTACTGGTAGAGAACCGTACCCAGATGGGCCAGCTGCAGAGACAGTACATTATAGAAGAAGAGCGCAGCTTCACGATCATTGCGTTCCCGATCCCGGAGGTGGGTGACTGCTTTGAAGAACTGTTCCGGGAGACGATACAGATCAATACGCTGGATTATAAAAAATATCAGCGGATCCAGCAGACCATCATTGATGCCCTGGATCAGGCAGATCATTGTGAAATTAAGGGTTGTAACGGCAATCATACCGATCTGAAAGTAAACTTATGGAAACTGAAGAACCCTGCGAAAGAGACTATTTTTGAAAACTGCGTGGCAGATGTGAACATCCCCGTGGGTGAGGTATTTACCTCTCCGGTACTGGAAGGTACGAACGGTGTGCTGCATGTGACCAGGGTATTCTTAAACGGTCTGGAATATAAGGATCTGGAGATCACTTTTGAAAACGGTAAGATCCAAAATTATAATTGCGCCAATTTTGCCACAGAGGAAGAAAATAAGGCATTTATTAAGGAGAATATCCTGTTCCGCCACAAGACACTGCCCTTAGGAGAATTTGCCATCGGCACGAATACCACAGCCTATGTGGCAGCAAAAAAACTGGGTGTGGAGTCCAAAATGCCCATTCTGATCGCAGAGAAGATGGGACCGCATTTTGCAGTGGGAGATACCTGTTATTCCCATGCGGAAGAAGTAAAAGTATACAATTCCGACGGCAGGGAGATCGTGGCAAGAGACAACGAGGTGGCGGCGCTCCGCAGTGTGAATCCGTCCAAGGCATATTTTAACTGTCACACAGATATTACTATCCCTTATGATGAACTGGCGGAACTGACCGCGGTGAAAAAGGATGGCGGGCGGATCGCTATCATAAAAAACGGGAAATTCGTCCTGCCGGGTACGGAAGAACTGAACGAACCGCTGCAGGAGCTTTCCTAAAACATAAGATTTTATAAAACCATTGCATCATTGACAAGATTTTAGTAAGATAAAAATATATGGATAAACATCGGTACAACCGATACATGAGGAGGACATTATGGCAAATACAGAGAATTGCCCTAAGGTTGGCATTGTAATGGGTAGTGATTCCGATATGCCTGTGATGGCGAAGGCAGCAGACATTCTGGAAGAATTGGGCATCCCTTATGAGATGACCGTGATCAGCGCTCACAGAGAGCCGGATGTATTTTTTGAGTATGCAAAAAGTGCGGAGGAAAAAGGCTTCAAGGTGATCATTGCCGGTGCCGGTATGGCAGCACATCTGCCCGGTATGTGCGCCGCTATTTTCCCGATGCCTGTCATTGGTATTCCCATGCACACTACTTCCCTGGGAGGCAGAGATTCTCTGTATTCCATCGTACAGATGCCCTCGGGCATTCCTGTTGCCACAGTAGCCATTAACGGTGGCGCCAATGCAGGACTTCTGGCTGCCAAGATCCTGGCAACCTCCGACGCAGAACTTCTCGGAAAACTGAAAGCATACAGAACAAAATTAAAAGAACAGGTAGAAGCCAAAGATGCAAAACTGCAGGAGATCGGCTATAAAGCATACCTGGAAGGCATGAAAAAATAAGAAGATAAGACAGAGAATCAGGGACCTCTTAAGAGGCTGCCCCACTAAATAAAACGAAAGAGCCCCTGCGGCGGAAATGAGGAGAAAATGGATTACAAGAAAGCTGGAGTAGACATTGAAGCAGGCTACAAGTCTGTAGAACTGATGAAGAAGTACGTGAAGGAGACCATGCGTCCCGAAGTAATGGGCGGCATCGGTGGTTTCTCCGGAGCATTTTCCTTAAGTGCCATCAAAGATATGGAGGATCCCGTGCTCCTGTCCGGAACCGATGGCGTAGGTACCAAGCTGAAGCTGGCATTTTTAATGGATAAGCATGATACCATCGGTATCGACTGTGTGGCCATGTGTGTAAACGATGTGGCATGTGCAGGCGGCGAACCTTTATTTTTCCTGGATTATATCGCATGCGGACGCAATATTCCCGAGAAGATCGCTACTATCGTAAAGGGCGTGGCAGAGGGCTGTAAGCAGTCTGACGCAGCACTGGTAGGCGGTGAGACCGCAGAACATCCCGGACTGATGCCCGAGGATGAGTATGATCTGGCAGGATTTGCCGTAGGCGTGGTAGAACGTAAAGATCTGATCACCGGTGAGAATATCAAGCCCGGTGATGTACTGGTGGGCATCGCTTCCTCCGGTGTACATTCCAATGGTTTTTCTCTGGTGAGAAAAGTATTCGATATGACAAAAGAGAGCCTGGATACCTATTATGACGAGCTGGGCAAGACTCTTGGTGAGGCACTGCTTGCTCCTACCAGAATCTACGTGAAGGCTATGAAGTCTGTGAAGAACGCAGGTGTTAAGGTAAAGGGCTGCAGCCATATCACCGGAGGTGGTTTCTATGAGAACATCCCCAGAATGCTTCCCGACGGCATCCGTGCAGTCGTGAAGAAAGACAGCTACGAAGTGCCTGCTATTTTCCGCCTGATGCAGAAGAAAGGCAATATCACAGACGAGATGATGTATAATACTTACAACATGGGTCTGGGCATGGTACTGGCACTGGATCCCGCAGATGTGGATAAGACTATGGAAGCTCTGAAGGCAGCAGGCGAGACTGCTTATGTGGTAGGTACCTGTGAGGCCGGTGAAAAGGGTGTGACCATATGTTAAGAGTAGTCGTACTGGTATCCGGTGGCGGCACGAATTTACAGGCCATCATTGATGCTATTGCAGCAGGTAAGGTTACCAATGCACAGATCGTGGGTGTCATCAGCAATAACAAGACGGTAAAGAGCTTAGAGAGAGCACAGAATGCCGGGATTTCCGCAGTCTGTGTGTCTCCGAAGGATTATGAGAGCAGAGAAGTGTTTAATGAGGCACTGCTTGCAAAGGTGAAGGAGTTTGCTCCGGACTTGATCGTACTGGCAGGATTCCTGGTGAAGATCCCGGAGGCAATGGTACATGAATACAGCAACCGGATCATCAATATCCACCCGTCCCTGATCCCTTCTTTCTGCGGTGTGGGATACTACGGACTACATGTGCATGAAAAAGCACTGGAGCGCGGTGTGAAAGTGACAGGAGCTACGGTACATTTTGTGAATGAAGGCATGGACGAGGGCCCTATCATTGCACAGAAGGCAGTGGCAGTGGAGGACGACGACACTCCGGAGACGTTGCAGAGACGTGTGATGGAACAGGCAGAGTGGCTGCTTCTTCCGAAGGCAGTGGATGACATTGCCAATGGACGGATCTGTGTCGTGGACGGAAAAGTAAAGCATACAAACAGCGAAAATTAAGGAAGGCAGAAGATATGGGTATGAAAGTATTGATCGTAGGCGGTGGCGGCAGAGAGCACGCCATTGCAACCTGTGTGGCAAAAAGTCCTAAAGTAGATAAGATCTATTGTGCTCCGGGCAATGCCGGGATCGGTCAGATCGCAGAATGTGTTCCCATCGGAGCCATGGAATTTGATAAGATCGTGGCATTTGCGAAAGAACAGGCCATTGACCTGGCCATCGTAGGCATGGATGATCCCCTGGTCGGCGGACTGGTGGATGCACTGGAGGCAGAGGGTCTGCGGGCTTTCGGACCCCGTAAAAATGCAGCGATCTTGGAAGGTAGCAAGGCCTTTTCCAAGGATCTCATGAAGAAATACAACATTCCCACCGCAGCTTATGAGAATTTTGATAACGCGGAGGAGGCTATTAAGTACCTGAAGGAGCAGGCAAGCTTTCCCATCGTGCTGAAGGCGGACGGTCTTGCACTGGGCAAGGGCGTATTGATCTGCAATACTTTAGAAGAAGCGCTGGCAGGCGTGGATGAGATCATGCTGGATAAAAAGTTCGGTGCAGCCGGCAACCGCATGGTCATCGAAGAGTTTATGACAGGCAGAGAAGTCAGTGTACTTTCTTTTGTGGACGGCAAGACCATCCGCATCATGACTTCTGCGCAGGATCATAAGAGAGCAAAGGACGGCGATCAGGGGCTGAACACCGGTGGTATGGGAACCTTTTCTCCCAGCCCCTTCTATACAGAGGAAGTGGATGCATTCTGTAAGAAATACATCTACCAGGCTACCGTGGATGCCATGGCAGCGGAAGGCAGACCTTTCAAGGGAGTCATTTTCTTCGGACTGATGCTGACTCCGAATGGCCCCAAGGTATTAGAATACAATGCCAGATTCGGTGATCCGGAGGCGCAGGTGGTACTGCCGCGTATGAAGAATGATATTATCGAAGTGATGGAAGCCTGTGTGGACGGCACACTGGATCAGATCGACCTGCAATTTGAGGACAATGCTGCGGTATGTGTGGTCCTGGCAAGCGACGGCTATCCCGTATCCTATGAGAAGGGATTTGTAATAAGCGGTCTGGAGAACTTCGACGGAAAAGACGGTTATTATTGCTTCCATGCCGGAACGAAGCTTACGGACAAGGGAATCGTCACAAACGGTGGTCGTGTTCTGGGAGTGACAGCAAAGGGAGCTACCCTGAAGGAGGCACGTGCCAATGCCTATGCGGCAACGGAATGGATCTCTTTCGAGAATAAATACATGCGTCATGACATTGGCAAGGCAATCGATGAAGCGTAAGGCAAGGTCAGGATACAAAAGGAGTTGCAGATGAAAAAGACAGTACAGAGAATAAGTAAATGTAAAGCTTTCTGGGGAATGCTTGCACTGGTACTTGTGTTGGGAGCAGGACTTTTTGCCGGGGAGCTGGCAATCGTCAGTCATGCGGAGAGTGCGGCCAAGGTAACGGCATCCAGTGCCAAGATCCGTAAGAGTGCGGACTCTTCCAGTGAAGTCATCGGAAGTGCGACCAAGGATAAGACGATCTCCATCAAGAGTCAGACCAAGGGTGCAGACGGTTATACCTGGTATGAAGTGTATGTGGATGCGAATACGCTGGGATATATTCGTTCCGATCTGGTAAGCATTACCGACGGATCTACCCCGTCGTCTTCTTCAGGTACAACAACGACTACAACGACTACGACCACAGCAACACCGGCGCCTGCCGTGAATGAGACCCCTGTGGAGGTTACTGCAGTGGAACCCCTGAGTGCGACCGTGACCGGAGGTCAGTCTGTTCGTGTGCGCAGCAATGCGTCTACCACCAGCCAGATCGTGACTACTGCGGAGAATGGAATGGCACTGACTGTGACCGGACAGGCAACAGGAACCGATGGAAAGACATGGTATCAGATAAGCTTTATTTCCAACAGTGTCGAGGTGACAGGCTTCATTCGTTCGGATTATGTTGCATTATCCGGAGAGCTGCAGGCACCGGTAGAAGAACAGCCGGTAGAGGAACAACCCACAGACGAGCAGCCTGCGGAAGATACCCAGACCACATCCAAAGACTGGGATACTCAGATGCAGGGAGATGCATGGTATCTGCTGGACATGGCAGGGCAGAAGCAATATAAGATTGAAGATCTGTTCAATTCCCTGAACCAGATCACAGAGATCAATGCACAGTATGAGACCAATCAGAAAAAGATCAGCAGCCAGAAAGCAGTCATCATTATTTTGGTGATTCTGCTTGTAGCGGCGGTAGCAGCGGTGACACTGTTGATCTTCAAAATCAAAGATATGAATGACGCATCCTATTTCTCCGGCGTGGAAGAGGAAACGGCCCGCAGAAGAAGAGTGGACAGACCCCAGGGAGGCAGACCCCAAAACGGAAGACCCGCACCTCAGGGAGGCAGACCGCAGGGCGGCAGGCCGCAAGGCAGCCAGAAAGTAATGCATGAAGTGGGAGCCGAGAGAAGACCGGCATCCAGACCGACAGGCCAGGGAACACGTCCAGATGGAAGACCCGCACCTCAGGGAGAGAGACCCGTTGGACAGACCGTAAGACCTGCGGCACCGCAGGAGAGAAGACCTGCACCCCGGGGAGGCAGACCGGTGACACCCGGACAGGGAAGACCTGCACCTCAGGGAGGCAGACCCACGGCACCGCAGAGCGAAAGACCAGCGCAGCAGGCCGGCAGACCGGTGGCAAGACCCACAAAGCCTGTACCGCAGAGTGAAGGCAATCAGAATCCCGGCTGGAAGTCCAAAAACTTCATGTCAGATGATGATGAATTTGAATTTGAATTCCTGAATTGGGACGGAGACGAAGATCAATAAAATGCAAACGGCATCTTGCACAAGTGAGATGCCGTTTTTGATTAAAAAACGATAAACTTTCCCCGGTTACAGTTGACAGTACTGCGTTCACTGTTATAATAGGAATATAACAATCAGTGACATGGGAAGGGAGCGAGTTTGATGATAATAGAGATAGATTTCAACAGTGATGAAGCACTCTATATGCAATTACGCAATCAGATCATCATGGGAATTGCCACGTCACAATTTCATGAAGGAGATTCTCTGCCCAGTGTGCGCCAGCTGGCGGATACGATCGGGATCAATATGCATACAGTAAATAAGGCATATACGGTTCTGAAGCAGGAAGGTTATGTTAAGGTAGACCGGCGAAAAGGCGCGGTAATTGCACTCGATGTGGATCGCATGCGTGCGGTAGATGAATTGCGGAAGGAATTGCAGGTAATACTGGCTAAGAGCAGCTGCAAGAATATTTCCAGGCAGGAAGTTCATGAGCTGATTGATGAAATATATGAAGAGTATGGAGGACTGAATTGATGCAGTCACAGTTTACGGATAAGGCGCAAAATGCGCTGGCGCAGGCTTCCAGATGTGCAAGGAGCCTGAAGCAGGGTTACATCGGAACGGAACACATTCTGGTAGGATTATTAAAGGAAGACACCGGTGTGGCGGCCAAGGTATTGGCTGATAACGGTGTGGAGACGGGGCAGGTCATGGATATGATCCGGGATCTGATCGCGTTTGAGAACGGTGTCGCAGTGAAGGACAGAGAGGGATATTCTCCCAGAGCCGCGAGAATCCTGGAGGAAGCACACCATCAGGCCGCACGTTTCGGACAGAAGCAGACCGGAACGGAGCATTTGCTGCTGGCCCTGATCAAAGAGGGGGAAAATGTAGCGGTACGCCTGTTGAACACATTGGGAGCCAATGTACAGAAAATTTATGTGGATACCCTGATCGCTATCGGACAGGACGGCAATCTGTACAAGGAAGACCTGGGAAAAAGAGGAGAGCGTAAGGCAAAACAGTCTACGCTGGAGCAATACAGCAGAGATCTGACCGCATTGGCCAGAGAGGGAAAACTTGACCCTGTGGTGGGCAGAGAAGACGAGATCCGCAGGGTGATCCAGATTCTGAGCCGGCGTACGAAGAACAACCCTTGTCTGGTAGGAGAACCCGGAGTCGGCAAGACGGCTGTGGTAGAAGGACTGGCAGCCCGTATTGTGGCGGGCGATGTGCCTTTTACGGTGCAGAATAAGAGAGTACTGACACTGGATCTGTCCGGAATGGTAGCGGGAAGTAAGTACCGCGGAGAGTTCGAGGAGCGGATCAAGAAGGTACTGAAGGAAGTCACAGAGGATGGGAATATTATTTTATTCCTGGATGAATTGCATACGATCATCGGTGCCGGAGGTGCAGAGGGGGCTATTGATGCGTCCAATATCATGAAACCGTCTCTGGCCCGCGGAGAGATCCAGCTGATCGGTGCGACCACGATCGCGGAGTATCGCAAGTATATTGAGAAGGATGCTGCACTGGAGCGGAGATTCCAGCCGGTTACGGTGGAAGAACCCACAGAGGAAGAGGCTGTCCGCATCCTGGAGGGTATCAAGGGGAAGTACGAAGCACATCACCATGTGACCATTACACCGGAAGCGGTGGAGGCGGCAGTGAGACTGTCCAGTCGTTATATCAATGATAGGAATCTGCCCGACAAGGCGATTGACCTGATCGATGAGGCAGCGGCCAGTGCCAGACTGCATGCAATGGATGCACCGGATAAGGCAAAGGAGATCTCGGATAAGATCCGGGAGCTGGACTGGGAGATGGAGAAGGCTATCCGCGTGGAAGCTTTTGCCCAGATGGCAGAGATCAAGAAGAAACAGGATGCTCTGGTAAAGAAGCAGGAGCGTTTGCTGAAAAAGCGTGAAAAAAGGGAAGAGGAAAATACTTTAAGCATCGGTGAAAATGAGATCGCCGAGGTGGTGGCCCAGTGGACCAAAATCCCGGTGCAGAAGCTGGCAGAGAAGGAAAGCGAGAGACTTCTGAAGCTGGAGAAGACATTGCATAAGCGTGTGATCGGTCAGGAAGAGGCAGTTACCGCCGTGGCCAAAGCCATCCGCAGAGGCCGTGTGGGACTGAAGGATCCGAACCGTCCCATCGGTTCTTTCCTGTTCTTAGGACCTACCGGCGTCGGCAAGACGGAATTATCCAAGGCGCTTGCAGAGGCTATGTTCGGCTCGGAAGATGCCATGATCCGTGTGGATATGTCGGAGTATATGGAAGGTCATTCGGTATCCAAGATGATCGGTTCCCCGCCCGGATATGTGGGATTTGAAGAAGGTGGCCAGTTGAGCGAGAAGGTCCGCAGGAATCCTTATTCTGTCGTTCTGTTTGATGAGATCGAAAAGGCTCATCCGGATGTGTTCAACGTGCTTTTGCAGGTGCTGGATGACGGCCATATTACGGATTCCAAGGGCAGAAAGGTCAGCTTCAAGAATACGGTGCTGATCATGACATCCAACGCCGGAGCACAGCGGATTGTAGATCCCAAGAATCTCGGCTTCGCAACGGAGAAGAGCGAGACGAAGGATTATGAGAAAATGAAATCCAATGTCATGGAAGAGGTAAAGCGCAGCTTCAAGCCGGAATTCATCAACCGTATCGATGACATTATCGTGTTCCACCAGCTGAACAATGAGAATATGAAAGAGATCGTAAATCTGCTGGCATCCAATCTGTATAAGAGATGCGAGGACCAGCTGGGCATCCATCTGACGATCACGGCGGCATTGAAGGAACATCTGGTGTCTAAATACGCCGATAACAAGATGGGAGCGAGACCGTTAAAGCGTGCAATCCAGTCTGTGGTAGAGGATGCGCTGGCGGAAGAGATCCTTCAGAAAAAGGTGGTACCCGGAGATAAAGTATCCGCAGGCTTCAAGGACGGAAAAGTTGTATTCACGGTGAAAAATAAATAATTTTTTTGTAGAAAAAAGGGTTGGGATATATTATACTGTAACTATTCAAACCCCATTCGCAAAGGACGAAAGATAAAGAAGTGTTGCGGATGCAGTTACTTTCAGGAGGACAGACAGATGGCAGTAGTGGAAGAAATACTTCGCAGTGAAGCAGACGGATCTATCAGTTTTGGTAATCATAAGCTGGCCAAGAAGGCAAAGGTAGAAGATTATGAGCATGCAGGAGATCTGCTGAAGGTTAAGACCTACAATGAGATGACAAAGCTGGAGAAGAACGGTATGTTTTTATATGAATCTGTTCCCGGAACCAGTGTGCTGGAGTTCAAAGAGTCCGATAACAGTGTAGAATTCATCGTAGAAGGTGATGAAGATTCCCAGATCACAGTAGGATTAAAGGACGACACCGAGTACGAAGTATTTATTGACGGTAAGAACGTAGGAACCATGAAGACCGGACTTGGCGGAAAGCTGAGCCTGAGTGTAGAACTGGAAGCAGCAGGGGAAGTACCTGTGAAGATCGTAGAGGCGTAAAGGCGCACTGCAAAGGAGTCCAGACACGGAGGATATTGTAGTACTTCGTGTCTGGGCTCTTTTTTATAACGATTGAGGAGAGAGCATGGCAAAAGGTAAGACAGCCACCGTTTTTTTCTGTCAGAACTGTGGCTATGAATCCACGAAATGGCTGGGACAATGCCCCGGCTGCAGAGAGTGGAACACTTTCGTGGAAGAGACGATAGATAAAACGGTATTGAAAAACACCGGCACCGGGAGCAGAAGAGAGCGCAGAGAGGCTTCCGAACCCTGTGTATTATCTGAAATCGCGATCCGTGAGGAGAACAAGACACTCACCGGGATAAAAGAACTGGACCGGGTGCTCGGTGGCGGAATCGTACAGGGTTCCCTGACTCTGGTAGGAGGCGATCCGGGGATCGGTAAATCTACCCTGCTGCTTCAGGTGTGTCACAATCTGTCAGAGGCCGGACATAAGGTATTGTATATCTCCGGAGAGGAATCCAAGGTACAGATCAAGATGCGGGCGGACAGGCTTGGCACATTTTCGGAACATATGCTCCTGCTGTGTGAGACGAATCTGGACATCATCGGCGAAGTGATCCGCAGGAGCAAGCCGGAGGTCGTGATCATAGATTCTATTCAGACCATGTATAATGAAAATGTATCTGCAGCACCGGGAAGCGTATCACAGGTGCGGGAATCCACAGGCATCCTGTTGCAACTGGCAAAAGGATTGGGGATTTCTATTTTTATTGTGGGACATGTAACAAAAGAAGGAACCGTAGCGGGACCCAGAGTGTTGGAACATATGGTGGACACGGTACTTTATTTTGAAGGGGACAGACATGCTTCCTACCGTATCCTGCGTGGGGTGAAGAACCGTTTCGGGTCCACGAACGAGATCGGTGTTTTCGAGATGCGGGAGACGGGACTCGCGGAGGTGAAGAACCCTTCGGAATATATGTTGAACGGACGGCCGGAGAATGCCAGTGGCTCTGTGGTGGCATGTACTATGGAGGGCACCAGGCCGCTTCTGATCGAACTGCAGGCGCTGGTGTGCCACAGCAATTTCGGAATTCCCAGAAGACAGACCACCGGTACGGATTTCAACCGTGTAAATCTCCTGATGGCAGTGCTGGAGAAACGTTCCGGAGTGCAATTATCTTCCTGTGATGCCTACGTGAATATCACCGGAGGTATCAAGATCCAGGAACCGGCGATCGATCTGGGAATCGTGCTGGCGATTCTGTCCAGCTTCCGGAATAAGGCACTGAATCCGAAACTGGTCGCTTTCGGTGAAGTGGGATTAAGCGGCGAGGTCCGGGCAGTCAGCATGGCAAAACAACGCGTGGCAGAGGCAGAGAAGCTGGGCTTCGAAGAATGTGTGGTGCCGCTTGTCTCGTTGGAAGAGTGTAAAAAAGGAAGTAAGATCCGGGTCATTGGCGTCAGTTCTGTACAGGATGCTGTGGATAAAGTGTTTGGCTGACGGTCTCGAACTGTGGAAATGTATCTGGAAATGAGACGATGAACAGTTAAGTGATATGAGGAGGTTGAAAACATGCCTGTCAAAATAGGAATCGATATCGGTAGCAGTACGACAAAAATCGTAGCTTTTGAAGGAGAACATATGCTTCCGCCCATGGCGGTCAAGGCGGATAGCCAGGTGGCATCTCTCTACGGTGCATTCGGAAGATATCTGTATGAGAATAATCTGGAACTGGCTGATGTGGAGGGAGTCTATATCACCGGTGTGGGAAGCAAATATGTGGAGAAAGCGGTATACGGCTGTCCTACCTATAAAGTGGATGAATTCGTTGCTACAGGCACCGGAGGATATTATCTTACGGATAAAAAGGAAGTCATTGTCATCAGTATGGGTACCGGAAGCTTCTTCGTCAAAGTGACGGAGAAAGAGATGAAGCACTTGGGTGGTGTCGGCTTAGGAGGCGGAACGATCTGTGGACTGTCCTCGATCATGCTGAATACCGGCGACATTCATGAAATTGTGCCGTTGTCCCGTAAGGGTGATGTGGCGAAGATCGATCTGCGGATCGCAGATCTGGCCAAAGAAAAGCTGCCGGGCCTGAATCTGGATGTGACGGCTTCTAATTTCGGTAAGGCAGATGCCCAGTCCAAACCGGAGGATATCGCGGCAGGTATTGTACATATGGTGATCGAGAATATCTGCCAGGCAGGAATCCTGGCATCTATGAGCACCGGCATCAAAGAGTATATCCTGATCGGCGGACTGACTAAATTCTTCGAGTGCCGCCAGATCATCGAGGATTTCAAGAGCCTGTGGGATGTGAAGATCAGCATTCCGGAGTACTCTGATTACGCGACCGCCATCGGATCTGTGATCGCACCGGATTCGGAGAAAGAGGAGATATAACAATATAGCTGTAAAGACAACACCCCGGCATGGCGCAGATCTATGAATCACGTCGTGCCGGGGTGAAATTGTATCTAAAATCAGAAATAAAAAAAGCCGATAACATCGACTTTTAAAAGCAGGGGAAGAGGGGATCGAACCCCCGTTAACGGTTTTGGAGACCGCCGCACTACCGCTGTACTATTCCCCTATGAAATTGTATCAGCTGAACCACTGACGAAAGCTATTATAGCATAGATACTTATCACTTAGCAAGTGAAAATTTTAAATTTTTGCAAAAACTTTTGCAATTTTAAAGCAAAGCTTAAAAACTATCTTATAACACAATTAAAGCAGCCGCAGGCGGGAAACCTGCAGCCACTTTAATTGTGTAAAAGGGGAATTCTTCCGGAAATCTACTTATATAAGCGGTTCGGCTCTCACCGAACAAGTTTAGTATAGTACACAATTTGGCTTTTGTCTAGCATTTTTTTGCAAAAAAAGGCAAAAAAATTACAAAAAAAGACTCTTTGTCGACAAAATCAGACGCTGCTCAATAGTCATCCGAGTTTCCCGTTTTGTAAACGAGATTCCACTTTGAAAACAGAAATGTATATAATCAGATACATGGAGTGAATATCTTGCTTACTATCATGAAAGTAGTGTAATATAAGGAATAAATGAGTTAAGAGAGTACAGCAGATAAGGGCTGTGCAGAAATGAGGGTTATATGGAACAGCATTTTAATACGCCGTCAGAAGTCATTGATACCAACATGAAAGCCGGAGAAGGTAAAGCCCATCTTCCTTTAGGCAAGATGATCCTGTTAGGTATTATGGCGGGTGCATTTATCGCGCTGGGCGGAGCCACCAGCAGCACCGCGGCACATGCCATTGACAATGTAGGGCTGGCACGATTTGTGGCAGGTATTATCTTCCCCGTGGGACTGATGATCATTGTATTTGTAGGTGGAGAGCTTTTCACCGGTAACTGCCTGATCGTCATGGATGTGGTTGGCAAAAAGGTAACGTGGTTCGAATGTATCCGCAACCTGATCGTGGTGTACTTCAGCAATCTGATCGGCGCCCTGATCATTGATACCCTGATCTACTTTTCCGGTAATCTGGATTACACCGGAGGGCTGCTGGGTGCCTATGCCATCAAGGTGGCAGTCGGCAAAGTGGGCATTTCTCCCCTGAAGGGAATCACCTCAGGCATTCTGTGTAATATTTTGGTATGTATTGCTATCCTGATGGCAGTGGCAGCTACGGATATCGTAGGTAAGGTCTGGGCGATCTTCTTCCCGATCATGGCGTTTGTGGTCGGCGGCTTCGAACACTGCGTTGCAAATATGTTCTACATTCCCGTTGGCATGATGGCTGCGCAGAATCCTGTTTACGTGGCGAAAGCACAGGAAGCATACGGATTGACGGCAGAGCAGATTCAGGGACTGACGATACTTCACAGTCTGAACAACTTTATTCCCGTTACCATCGGTAATATTTTAGGTGGAATGGTATTCGTAGGAATTCCCTGCTACTTTATTTATAAGAAGAAGTGGCAGAAATGGCATGCGGATACGAAAACAGTATAAAGTCAATCAATTTTATAGGTAAGTATGGGAAACAGTCCGGTGACAGCATCGGGCTGTTTTTTCATAATTATAAACGAAATATTAAATCGTATTTTCACTTATGCTATATAAAAACGAAAGATAAAATGAGAAAATGAGAGAAAAAAGGAGAATAGAGATTTTAAATAGTTGTGAATACGTTTGAAAAACTGGGCATATAAAACTAATATAAGCTATAGCAATTAGCACTCGATAAAAATGAGTGCTAACAAATGAAAACGAGTAATCATATTTTTAAATAGCTATTAAGGAGGCAGTTATCATGAATTTGAAACCGTTAGGTGACAGAGTCGTATTAAAACAGTTAGTTGCAGAGGAGACTACCAAGTCCGGTATCGTACTCCCCGGTCAGAATAAGGAGAAACCCCAGCAGGCAGAAGTCGTAGCAGTAGGCCCCGGCGGTGTTGTAGACGGCAAGGAAGTCAAGATGGAAGTTAAGGTTGGCGATCAGGTCATCTATTCCAAATATTCCGGAACCGAAGTAAAGCTGGATGACGAAGAGTACATCATCGTTAGACAGAGCGACATCCTTGCAATTATTCAGTAATTGCAGAGACCTAAAAAGAAATTAAGACTAAGAACAAATAAATTGGAGGCTGATTATTATGGCAAAAGAGATTAAATACGGCGCAGAGGCCCGTGCAGCATTAGAGGCTGGTGTCAACCAGCTGGCAGATACCGTAAGAGTAACTTTAGGACCCAAAGGAAGAAACGTAGTACTGGATAAGTCCTTCGGTGCACCCCTGATCACCAACGATGGTGTTACCATTGCAAAAGAGATCGAGCTGGAAGATGCATTCGAGAACATGGGTGCACAGCTGGTAAAGGAAGTAGCTACCAAGACCAACGATGTAGCCGGTGATGGTACTACCACAGCAACCGTTCTGGCACAGGCTATGGTAAATGCAGGTATGAAGAACCTGGCAGCAGGTGCTAACCCCATCATCCTGAGAAAAGGTATGAAGAAAGCAACTGCATGTGCAGTAGAAACCATCGGTAAGATGAGCCAGAAGGTAAACGGTAAGGAGCACATCGCAAGAGTAGCAGCAATCTCCGCAGGAGATGAAGCAGTAGGACAGCTGGTTGCAGATGCTATGGAGAAGGTAAGCAACAACGGTGTTATCACCATTGAAGAGTCCAAGACCATGCAGACCGAACTGGATCTGGTAGAGGGTATGCAGTTTGACAGAGGTTATATCTCCGCTTACATGGCAACCGATATGGATAAGATGGAAGCAGTTCTGGATAATCCTTATATTCTGATCACTGATAAGAAGATCTCCAACATTCAGGAGATCCTGCCCCTGTTAGAGCAGATCGTTCAGTCCGGCGCTAAGCTGTTGATCATCGCTGAGGATGTAGAGGGCGAGGCACTGACCACCCTGATCGTCAACAAGCTGCGTGGTACTTTCAATGTAGTAGCTGTTAAGGCTCCCGGCTATGGTGACAGAAGAAAAGCTATGCTGGAGGATATCGCAATTCTGACCGGCGGTACCGTAATCAGTTCCGAGCTTGGTTATGAGCTGAAGGATACCACAATGGATATGCTGGGTCGTGCAAAATCCGTTAAGGTTCAGAAAGAGAACACCGTGATCGTAGACGGTGAAGGCGATAAGGAAGCATTGCAGTCCAGAATCGCACAGATCAAGAAGCAGATCGAAGAGACCACTTCTGATTTCGACAGAGAGAAATTACAGGAGAGACTGGCTAAGCTGTCCGGTGGCGTGGCAGTCATCCGTGTAGGTGCTGCTACCGAGACTGAGATGAAGGAAGCTAAGCTTCGCCTGGAAGATGCGTTGGCAGCTACCAGAGCAGCCGTAGAGGAAGGCATCATCTGTGGCGGTGGTTCCGCATACATTCATGCATCCAAGGAAGTTGCCAAACTGGCAGCTACTCTGGAAGGTGATGAGAAGACCGGTGCAGGCATCGTCCTGAAAGCATTGGAAGCTCCGCTGTATCACATCGCAGCAAACGCAGGACTGGAAGGCAGCGTTATCATCAATAAGGTACGTGAGTCTGAGGTCGGTGTCGGCTTCGATGCTCTGAAAGAGGAATATGTAGATATGGTAAGTGCCGGCATCCTGGATCCTGCAAAGGTTACCAGAAGTGCCCTGCAGAACGCTACCAGCGTAGCAAGCACACTGCTTACTACCGAAAGCGTTGTAGCTAACATCAAGGAAGAGACTCCTGCAATGCCCGCCGGTGGAGCCGGTATGGGCGGAATGATGTAAACACCCATAGAAAAAACAAGCGCCACACCTTCGGGTGTGGCATTTGTTTTTTATGGGTGTTTATCGAGAAAATCATAAGTGCGAAGCACGTGCTCTGCGAAGCAGAGCGATTTTCGAAGATATAAACGTGGATGTGCAAAATACCCGATCTCCAAGCTTGCTTGAGAGGTCGGGTACTTTTTATGTCACGGATATGACGAAGTCCAGCGGATATCGCATGAATTGCGAAGCAATTTATGCGATAAGCCGCTGCTGCGTCGAATCCCTCGGGTGTGGCATTTGTTTTTTCTAGGTGTTTATCGAGGATATCAATGAGGATGCGTAATCCACTACAGTTCTTGACGTTGATGGAAAAATCCTTTACACTGGGATAAAGTAAGAACAAAGGCGGAGAAAAAAACATGAAAAAACTGTGGGAGGAATTTCAATATTTTTTTCAACAAAAAATATATGTAATTATTTTATGCCTGACTGCTATATGCGGGTATGGGTTTGAAATGACGCATCCAAGTATTGGAATAGATGATACGGCTGTTTCGCTGTATTTGGAGGATGGACTGGAAGTCGTAATGGGAAGATGGTTCATCTATCTGATAAATAAAATATTTCATTTGTCTGACTTCTCGCCGTTTATGATGGAACTGATCGGCGTTATTTTATTGTGTATCAGTGCAACCTTGTTTTGTGTTCTTTTCCGCAGAATATTCGGTCGCAAGGTGGGACTGACAGGGTATATCATATTCTCCTGCATATTCATATCCAATCCGATCATTAGTGAAGTGTATGTATACTACTACCATGACGGAGTGGATATTGGATATGTATTTTCAGCGTTGGCATTGATATGTTTTTGGAGCGGAATGGAAAAATGGTCCGGGACGCGTAAAAGTGCTATAAAATATTATCTCGGAAGTCTTATATGCATTACCGTGGCGATAGGATGTTATGAGTCTATGTTGCTGCTGTTTATCATAGGCATATTGCTACTTTTATATTTACGCGCTTTTACAGATAACAGAAGATTAAAGAGCGGATATGTGATAGGCCAGTTAATCATAGGTGCATCGATCACGTTGGGAGTTATAATCTTGAGATCTGTAATCCTTAAAGTTATGATACAGGTGTTCCGGTTACAGGATATGGTAGGCTTTATGAATCAGCGGAGTATTACTGAAGTTTTGAAAATATTCGGCTCGAATCAACCGATCCAGGAATTATGGATGTTACTAAAAAGATTTTGGATTGTGTATTATGTGAATGCAGTGGTATATTTGCCCATACTGGGATATGTGATTGCAACTTTTGTTTTGGGCATGATTGCCGTAGTGCTGGGAATACGAAGAAAAGATATATGGTATCTTCTTCTTCTGATGGGTATGATGATTACACCTTTTCTCCTGACCATTGTAGAAGGAAGAGTGACATTGTATCGCTCCTGTCAGTATATGCCCTTTTTTACAGGTATCGGTTTTTTATTGCTCTATCTGTTTTTTTCAGAACGAAGAGCCCTGCCGTGGCTTAGACCGGCATATCTTGTTTTGGCGGGAATCATCATATATAATCAGGCGGCTGCGTTGAATCAGGCTTTTTATGTAGACTATAACAAATACCTGAATACAAAAGAAGTGTTGACCGAGATCGCATTGGAAATAGAACGTGATTATGGGAAGCGCACACCGGTGATCTTTACAGGACATTACAGCACCCCGTATAGTCTGGTGGAGGATTATTATGTTTCCTATGGCTCATGGCAGTACCGTGTGATCGCAGCAATTACAGACAAAGTAGATCCTCATCTGAAAGAAAAATATTTCGCACCCCAGGGATATTGTTTTACGGGAGAGGCTAATTATCCTTTTATTCAGTGGGCATTTGATGCATTTGACGGAACGAACCGTGAGATGATGAATTTTCTGGAGATGCACGGACATTCTTTCCCGCAGGTTACAGATCCTGAGATACTGGAGCAGGCCAGGACGATCGGCGATACCATGCCGGAGTGGCCGGCGGATGGGTCCGTATCGTTGCAGGATGGATATATTTTAGTGCATATTTAATAAGGAGACTTTGCAATGAATCGTTTTGAGTATATCGTAGAAAGCATTGACGGCGATTACGCCCACCTTCGCAGAACGGACATCGAATCCGACGAACTGAAACTGGTAGCCAGGGCGTTGTTGCCTCCTGAGATCATGGAAGGTACGAAGCTTTTGTATGAGTGGATGCAGTACTCTATTATGGAATAAATAGGGCACGAAAACTCTTGATGCGATAAGAAAAAACACGGCAATGGCTGCAATATATGTCACAAATTGAAAACAGAACTGGCACGACAGAAGAGCCCGTAAAGAATACACTGAGAGCAGGAACAAAGCACTGTGATTATATGCAAAAGGAGATTCCTATGAACGAACCCAGAACTTATCACAATCCTGTACAGCGAGGCTTTTTTCCGGATCCTTCGGTGATCCGTGTTGGCGACGATTACTACATGGTGAATTCCAGTTTCCAGTATTTTCCGGCGATTCCCATTTCCCATTCCAAAGACATGGTGCACTGGCATATCATCGGACATGCCATCACGAATCCGGAGTGGCTGGATCTCAGTGATATCAGAGATTCCCATGGAATCTGGGCACCGGATATCGAATATGTGGACGGAAAATACTATATTTATGTAACTTTGCGTCTGAATGCGGACGGCAAGCGTGACAATAATGTGATGCGAAGACAATTGGTGATGGTATCCGATAAGCCGGAAGGCCCTTACAGCAAGCCGGTATGTCTGGAAGTGGACGATATTGATCCGTCCCTGTTTGTGGATGATGACGGCAGCAGATATATGATCATTGCCAAGGCAGCACAGGCAGTTCCCCTGACGGCGGATGGACTGGCAGTGGCGGGTCCGGCGAAGACCGCATGGGAAGGCACGGGCGAGCGCTGCTCCGAAGGTCCCCACATCATGAAAAAGGACGGTTATTATTACGCCATCGTGGCTGAGGGCGGCACCGGTTACGGTCATGGGATCAATGTGGGAAGAAGTAAGAATTTCTACGGTCCCTACGAGTGTTCCCCATACAATCCGGTCATGCGTCAGAAGAACCCTGCGGCACCCATTCAGAGAGCCGGACACGGCAAGCTGATACAGGATCAGAACGGTCAGTGGTGGTGTTATTATCTCTGTGGCAGACCCAACGAGGGTAATTTTACTACCGTAGGCAGAGAGTCAGCACTGGATCCCGTACAGTGGACGGAGGATGGATGGTTTACCGTCAACGAGGGAAAAGGTCCCAGTCTGACACAGGCTGCACCGGACCTTCCCGAGTGCATTTATGAGAGAAATCTGTTCGATGACTTTAATGATACAAAACTGAATCTGGAATGGGAGTTCGTACGCAATCCGGATAATGGATCCTGGTCACTGACGGAACGTCCCGGTTTCTTCCGGATCTGGACCAGAGACGGACAACTGAATGAGATCCGCGCGAAAAATACGCTGTTGAGAAGAGAACAGGAGCTGTCCTATGTGGCAGAGACAAAGCTGGAGTTCTACCCGGATAAGGATGGAGAACAGGCAGGACTGAGCTGCTACTACAGTACGGCCACCTATGCCAGATGCTCTCTGTGCTATGAGGGCGGACGGAAGATTCAGCTGGTCATCAACCGCAACCACGGCGAGGAACTGATAGCGGAAGTGGACAAGGTGAAGGAAGCCCCTGTGTATCTGAAAGTAGTGGTGGAGAAGCTGACCAGAACTTTTTATTACAGCTATGATGGAGAGAACTGGGAACAGGTAGGTGTCTTGGAAAACTGCATTTACCTCTGCGACGAGGGTGTTCCCGACGATCCCAAGCGACATACCGGCACGCTGGTAGGCATCTATGCCAACAACGGAGGCTGTGGAAGCCGCAAAGCAGCGGATTTTGACTACTTCAAATATGAGGATTAGACAAAAAAGAAGGTGTGATTTTGGCTAAAAGTGCGAAAAAGTCGCAACTGATGGAAATTTGTTTGCCAAATAGTCGAAATAATGGTAAAATAATCATGGTTCGGAATGTAAGAGCTTACATTCCGAATCGACAGGAACAAATGCAACGCATAGTTTCATACATCTCTTTTCAAAGGATCCCGGGTGAGCAGCCCGGGATCTTTTGTGTAGCCAAAGCTGTTGGGAATATTTTCCTGATTTGCCGGTGAAACTTTTTGTGGGAATACAGCGTCAAAATAATAGACAGCTTAAGAAGAATATGTGTTAAAATGAATATCAGAGAAAATGATTGCATGCAGTTTTCATAAAAGTGAGGAAAGGACATATGTCAGACAGAAAAAAAGAACAGGCGGTGGAGCGTGCCCTGACGGAGGGGTATGAGAAGTATTACCGTCTTGCTTATAGTTATGTACATAATGAAGCGGACGCGCTGGATATTGTACAGGAAGCAGCCTATAAAGCCATTTTAAAAAGTGACAGCCTGAAGGAGCCGCAATACGTGGAGACCTGGGTATACCGGATCGTGGTCAACGAGGCATGCAGCTTCCTGCGCAGCCGGAAGGAGAGCGCGGATGTGGAGGAGATCCAGGCGGCAAGTGAAGATATCTATGAAAATATTGATTTAAAACGTGCTATAGAAAATCTTGACCCGAAGGATCGTGCCATTGTGGTTCTGAGATTCTTTGAGGACAGGCAGCTGGAGGAGATCGCGAAGATACTGGATGAGAACCTGAACACGGTAAAGAGCAGACTGTACCGGGTGATGAAAAAGCTGCGGCTGAACCTCGAAGGCAGCACAGGCTGAGCAAATGACCGCCTACATCGATATATTCAGGACATAAGACAGATATAGGCAAAGAGATATAGAAAGATATAGGAAGAGATAACATGACCGGTCCGAACAGACCGGACAGATGGAGAATAGATATGAATGAACAGGAACAATTAAAACAATTAAAAGAGGAGTATGAGAATATGACAATACCCGAAGCGGGACGGGAACGGTTGCAGGCAGGTATCGACAGAGCCCGTATAGAGAAAAAAAGAGCGGAGCGTGTCCGAAGACGTTCCGCATGGACTGCGGCAGCAGCGGCTGTGATCGTGTTGATCGCACTGCCAAATACCAATATGCAGATCGCCCATGCCATGGAAAATATTCCGGTGCTGGGAGGCTTTTTTAGACTGGTGACGGTGCGGCAGTACAATTACAGCGACGAGAACCATGATGCCGAAGTAGAACTTGCACAGATCTCTTATGGAGAAGATGCGGGAGAAGGTGTTCCCGCAGGAGAGGTGGCAGTCGGGGCAGCTGCTCCGGAGGGCGCAGCTGCAGAAAGTGTGGAAGCGGTCAATCAGGATATGGAGGCTACGGTAGAGGAACTGATCCGTCAGTTCGAGGATACCTTATCCGAGGAAGGCTATCATGGTCTGCATGTAACACAGGAGGTCGTTACAGATAATGCACTGTATTATACAGTCAAGCTGAGTGTCCTGGAGACGGAGGCCAGCGGCTATGAGCATAATCAATTTTATACGATTGCTAAACAGACGGGAAGTGTGGTGACACTGGCAGATCTGTTTGCAGAAGGGAGTGACTATATTTCCGCGATCAGCGAGAACATTAAGACCCAGATGAAGGAACAGATGGCGGCGGACGAAGGCGTGATCTATTTCCTGGATAATGACGATATGCCGGAATTCAATTTTCAGGGGATCACGGAACAGACGAATTTTTATTTCAATGAAAGGGGAGAACTGGTCATAGCATTTGATGAATATGAAGTGGCTCCCGGCTCTATGGGAGCACCGGAATTTGTAATCCCTCAGGAAGTGACGGCAGCACTTTTAAAATAAATATCTAAATAGGGAAGCTCCCGCATATCATGAAACAAAAGGATATGCGGGAGCTTTTTTATGCCATTGATCGTATTGGATGCGGGGCACGGTGGTGCAAACCCCGGGGCCACGTATAAGGGAAGAAAAGAAAGTGAGGATGCGCTGGCGCTGACACTGGCGGTGGGAAGCATCTTAGAAGAAAACGGAGTGGATGTGTATTACACCAGGACCACAGATATCTACGAGTCTCCTTATCAGAAGGCGCAGGAGGGAAATGAGGTGGGAGGAGATTATTTTGTCTCGATCCATCGCAATTCCAGTCCTTATCCGAACCAGTACAGCGGAGTGGAGAGTCTGGTCTACAACCGCTATGGGGCGGCAACCAGGATGGCGTACAACATCAATGCCGGACTGGAGCAGGTGGGATTCGTGAATCTGGGAGTGAATGAAAGACCGAATCTGGTGGTGCTGAACAGCACAAATATGCCGGCAGTGCTGGTAGAAGTGGGATTTATCAATACGGACGCGGACAATGAACTCTTTGACAGCCGGTTTGATGAGATTGCCCGGGCAATTGCTGACGGCATTCTGGAGAGCATCTGATTTACGTTCAGCCCACGCTGCATTCATAAAAGCGTCTGCTACGCATCCGTCGCCATTTTGACGGCTCACCTTTTTACCTAATTCTTACAAATAAATTACCGGACTGTGATATTATGTGAATTTCCTCCATGTTAGTATGATTGCGTAATCAAGAGAAAGAAAAACAAACACATGGAGGACATTATTATGAGAGTAAGACACAGCAAATTATTAGCTCTGATCGGAGCAGGAATATTAGCAGTAACTACATTGGTTGCATGCGGTAACAGTGATGCAACCACAGCACAGCCTTCCACAGCAGAGAGCAGCGCAGCAGAAAGCACTGTGGCAGCAAGCAGTGAAGCAGCACCTGCTGAGACCACCGCAGATCTGTCCGGCAGCATTTCCATGGTGGGAAGTACTTCTATGGAGAAGTTAGCCAATGCACTGAGTGAAGCTTTCATGGAAGAATATCCTGATGTAACCGTAACTGCTGAATTCGTAGGATCCGGTGCGGGTATCGAAGCTGTTACCAACGGAACCGCAGATATCGGTAACTCTTCCAGAAGCTTAAAGGATGAGGAAAAGGCAGCGGGTGTTGTAGAGAACGTAGTAGCAATCGACGGTATTGCTGTATGTGTAGATCCTGCTAACGAAGTAGCAGATCTGACCAAAGAACAGCTGACTAACATCTACAATGGCACAATTACCAACTGGAAAGAAGTCGGCGGCGCAGATGAGCCTATCATCGTAATCGGCCGTGAGGCAGGTTCCGGTACCAGAGGAGCTTTTGAAGAGCTGGTTGACCTGCAGGATGCCTGCAAATATGCAAACGAACTGGACAGCACCGGTGCTGTGATCGCTAAAGTAGCATCTACTCCCGGAGCTATCGGATATGCTTCCCTGGATGCATTGGATGATAGTGTTAAGGCACTTTCCCTGGAAGGCGTAGAAGCTACCGCAGAGAACATTAAGGCCGGCAACTACTTCTTAAGCAGACCTTTTGTAATGGCTACCAAAGGTGAGATCTCCGGGCAGAACGATCTGGTACAGGCATGGTTCGACTTTGTACTGGGCGACGAAGGACAGCAGGTTGCTTCCGAAGTTGGCCTGATCACTGTAAAGTAATAGCCTGACACAGAAAAAGGAAAAAAGCGATGAATAGTGGAACACACGCTTCCGTAATGGGAAATAGAAAAAACAAAGCGGTTGTGGAAACTGTGGCACAAATAGTATTTACCATTTGTGCCTTCTTCGCCGTACTGGCGGTAGTTTCCATTACCTTATATATGATCATCAGCGGTACCCCCTCCATTTTAAAAGTGGGTCTGGGAGAGATCCTGTTCGGCACCGAATGGATGCCGACGGCAGCAGATCCGAAATTCGGTATTCTGTGGGTTATTCTGACCTCCATCATCGGTACGACTCTGGCGATTTTACTGGGTGTGCCCATCGGCGTACTGACAGCGGTATTTCTGGCAGAGGTGGCACCCAGATCCTTAGCAGCCATTGTAAAGCCTGCGGTAGAACTGTTAGCCGGCATCCCTTCCGTCATCTACGGACTGTTGGGAATCTATTTATTAAATCCTCTCATGTATAAATTAGAAAGACTGATCTTCCAAGGATCCACGACACACCAGTTCACCGGAGGTGCGAACCTGTTGTCTGCCGTGATCGTACTGGCGATCATGATCCTGCCCACGGTGATCAATATCAGCGAGACTTCCATACGCGCCGTTCCCGCCGGAATAAAATCCTCCTCCCTGGCACTGGGAGCTTCCCACGTGCAGACCATTTTCCGGTCCATCCTTCCGGCAGCCAAATCCGGTATTGTGACCGCTATCGTTCTGGGTGTGGGACGAGCTATCGGTGAGGCTATGGCGATCACGCTGGTATCCGGCAGCAGTGTGAATGTGCCCCTGCCCTTTAACTCCGTGCGATTCCTGACCACAGCCATTGTCAGCGAGATGGGATATTCTTCCGGACTGCACAGACAGGTGTTGTTTACCATCGGACTGGTGTTGTTTGTATTCATTATGATCATTAATGTAGTACTGAATAAAATATTGAAAAAGGGGGCGGACGACAATGAATAAAGACACCTTATATGTAAAAAGAAAACGCCCCACGGACATGCTGTTACTGGCAGCGATTTACATCTCCGCCACACTGGCGGGGGGGCCTTTTTTGGGGGGGCGCTTTTTCATGCTGTGATTTCTCGTTGCATTTCGGACAGTTGTTTGATATAATTTCTAAATAAGTATCGTGGGAGGTGATGCGCATGCGGATACTCGGCATCGATCCGGGCATCGCCATCGTGGGCTTTGGCCTGATCGAAGCGGACCGCGGCAGAACGCAGCTATTGAATTACGGCGCGATCACCACGCACGCGGGACTGCCGCTGGCGCGCCGCCTCGTGCAGATCGAGCAGGACATGGAAGCGCTCATCGCGCAGTTAAAGCCCGATGCCATCGCGGTCGAAGAACTGTTCTTTTCGAACAACATCACGACCGGCATTGCCGTGGCGCACGGCCGCGGCATCATTCTGTGTACCGCGGAAAAGAGCGGCGTGCCGCTCTACGAATACACACCCATGCAGGTCAAGCAGGCTGTCGTCGGCTATGGCCTTGCTGAAAAGAAACAGGTCATGGACATGGTCAAGCGGCTCTTAAAGCTCAAGGCCGTGCCGCGGCCCGACGATGCTGCCGACGCGCTGGCCATTGCCATCTGCCACGCGCGCAGCGCCACGTCGCTTCTGAGCCGCGTGGGCGGGAACGACGTCAAGCAGACCATTTAAGCAGGAGAGAGGCAGTTTATGTTTTATTATGTCAGCGGAACGGTCGCGCATGTGGAGCCGTACCTCGCCGTGATCGACTGCGGCGGCGTGGGCTACGCCTGCAAGACCACCAGCACGACGATCTCACAGCTGCAAGTGGGTAAAGCAAGTAAGCTTTACACCTATTTGCACGTTGCGGAGGGCATTTTTGACCTCTACGGCTTTGCAACGCAGGGCGAGCTCGGGAGCTTCAAGCAGCTCATCGGCGTCTCGGGCGTGGGGCCGAAGGCGGCGCTCGCGATACTTTCGGTCTGCACGCCGCAGGGGCTTGCGATGGCCGTCATCACGGGCGATGAAAAGGCGCTCATCGCCGCGCCGGGCATCGGCAAGAAGATCGCCCAGCGCATCATCTTAGAGCTCAAGGACAAGCTCACCAAGGAGCAGCAGGAGATCGGTATGCCGACCGCCCCCGGCATCGTTGCGGGTGAGAAGAGCAAGGCCGTCGAGGCCGCCGCCGCGCTGGCGGTGCTCGGCTACACGCAGCAGGACATCGCGGTCGCGATGAAGGGCGTGGACGTGGAAAACTTACCGCTTGAAGAGATCGTGCGCCAGAGCTTAAAGAAAATGGTAAAATAGGAGAAACGATAAATGAACGAAAATACAAAAGAGGCTGCTAAAAGGGCATTACCTTTGGAACCTGCCTTGCAATGGTCATCTCCTATACGACATGGCACAGCGTTGGCTGGGCGATTGTACACGGCCTTTTGAGCTGGCTGTATGTGATTTATTTTGTGATCAGGTACTGATTATTCCTTCACAAAGCACAAAAAGGAGCGTGAGCGCTTGAGCATTGATTTTGGAACCGACATTTATGAAGAGCCTATCGTGGCCAAGACTTTCCTGAGCGAGGACGCGCAGGAGGGCTCGCTGCGCCCGAAGACGCTCTCGGAATACATCGGGCAGGAGAAGGCGAAGGGCAACCTTGCCGTCTTCATCGCGGCGGCGAAAAAGCGCGGCGAATCGCTCGACCACGTGCTGCTGCACGGCCCTCCGGGCCTCGGCAAGACGACGCTCGCGGGCATTATTGCCCAGGAAATGGGAGTGAACATCCGCATCACGTCCGGCCCCGCCATTGAAAAGGCGGGCGACCTTGCGGCGCTTTTGACGAATCTGAGCGAGGGGGACATCCTGTTCGTCGACGAGATCCACCGCCTGAACCGCAGCGTGGAGGAGATCCTGTACCCCGCGATGGAGGACTACGCCATCGACATCATCGTCGGCAAGGGCCCGAGCGCGAACTCCATCCGCCTCGATCTGCCGCACTTCACGCTCATCGGCGCGACGACGCGCGCGGGCCAGCTGTCCGCGCCGCTGCGCGACCGCTTCGGCGTCACGCTGCGCCTGGAGCTTTACACGCCGCAGGAGCTTTCGAAAATCGTCACGCGCTCGGCGAGCATCCTGAATGTCGACATCGACCCGACGGGTGCGCTCGAGATCGCGCGCCGCTCGCGCGGCACGCCGCGTATCGCGAACCGCATGCTGCGCCGCGTGCGCGACTTTGCGGATGTGCGGGCCGACGGCGTCATCACGAAGAAGGTCGCGGACGAAGCGCTCCGCGCGCTCGAGATCGACGACCTCGGATTAGACCCCATCGACCACCGGATGATGCACGCCATCATCGAAAACTACGGCGGCGGCCCTGTTGGCATCGAGACGCTGGCGGCGACCATCGGCGAGGAAGCCGTCACGCTGCTGGATGTTTACGAGCCGTATCTCATGCAGCTCGGCTTTTTGCAGCGCACGCCGCGCGGGCGCTGCGTCACGCGCAAGGCATATGAGCACTTAGGACTCTCCGTGCCGAAGAGCATGGACGAAGTGCCGGAACAGCTTAGTCTATAAATGCAAACTACTTTACGGCAAAACTTCAAATCTTTTTGAGAAGAGGAATCAAAATCATGGGAAAACTGTTTGGCACCGACGGCATTCGCGGCGTTGTGGGAGAAAATCTCACGGCTGATCTTGCGTTCCGTACGGGCAAGGCCATCGCGGCCGTTTTGAAGGAAGAAAAGGGCAGAAAGCCGGTCATCACCATCGGCAAGGACACGCGCATTTCGTCCGATATGCTCGAAAGTGCGCTGATCGCGGGTATCTGCTCCGTCGGCGGCGACGTGATGCCGTTCGGTGTGCTGCCGACTCCGGCGGTCGCGTACCTGACCGTGCTCAAAGGCGCGGATGCGGGCATCGTGATCTCCGCCTCGCACAACCCCTACGAGCACAACGGCATTAAGGTCTTCAACGAAAAGGGCTACAAGCTGCCAGACGCGATCGAAGAGCAGGTCGAAGAAAAAATTCTCACCGACATCTATCCCGCCGCGACGCACGGCGAGATCGGTGTCCTGCGCCACGGTCTGCGGCAGTCGCGCGAGGCGTATATCGACCATTTAGCTGGCACGATCGAAGGAGACCTGTCCGGCCTGCGCGTGCTGGTCGATTGCTCGAACGGCGCGTCGTCCGCGACGGCACCGGAGCTCTTTGGCCGCTTCCGCTGCTTCTGTGACTTCATCCACCGCGAGCCGGACGGCGTGAACATCAACGACCACTGCGGTTCGACGCATCTCGACGACCTTGCACAAAAGGTCGTCGCGGGCGGCTATGACATCGGCGTCGCGTTCGATGGCGACGCGGACCGCTGCCTGCTCGTCGACGAGCAGGGCGGCGTTATCGACGGCGACAAGGTGCTTGCCGTCTGCGGCTCGGACATGAAGCGCCGCGGGAAGCTCTCGGGCGGCACGATCGTTGCGACGGTGATGTCGAACCTCGGCCTTCACGAGTTCTGCCGCGAAAACGGCGTCGGCCTCGTCTGCACGAGCGTGGGCGACCGCAACGTGCTCGAAAAGATGAATGAGTGCGGCTACAAGCTTGGCGGCGAGCAGTCGGGCCACACGATCTTCACCGACTACGCCACGACCGGCGACGGTCAGCTGACGGCGCTTCAGTTCCTCGACGTGCTCGCGCGCAGCGGGAAGAAGGCCTCTGAGCTTGCGTCCGTCTGCCCGCAGTATCCGCAGGTGTTGCTCAACGTCGCCGTTTCGCATGAGCGCGGCGTCAAGGATGCCATCATGGCGTCCGATGCACTCTCCGCGGCCATCGCGGAGGAGGAGGGGAAGCTCTCCGGCGAGGGACGCGTGCTCGTCCGCCCGAGCGGCACGGAAGCGCTCATCCGCGTCATGGTTGAGGCAAAAACAGAACAAATCGCCCTTCTTGCGGCCGAGAATTTGGTCAATGTGATAAAAATGCTGTAAAATCGTTAGCGCTAATACTGAATTTTCGTAAATACTTGACAAAACCTGAGCACAGAAGGTATAATACATGCAGTATCATCAGAGTGAGAGCCATCATAAAGAACTTGCAGCCTGCACGGATGAGCAGCTGTGCGCCATGGCCGCCGCGGGCGACAGGGAAGCAGAAGAGCTTCTTGTCACGCGCTATTACGGAATGGTGCGCGCGTGTGCGCGTCCGCTTTTCCTCGCCGGCGGCGACGGGGAGGATCTGATTCAGGAGGGCATGTTCGGTCTCATTCAGGCGATACGGGAGTATGACGCTGACAAGGCGGCGTCGTTTCACACCTATGCAGAGATCTGCATTCGCAACCGCCTGTTCTCCGCGCTCCGTGCCGCCTCCCGCGGCAAGCATTATCCGCTGAACGAATCCATATCCCTTGATACCCCTTCCTTTGACAGTTCTTCTTACACCGCCGGTACTTTAGATCCCAGCCACACAGACCCCGAGCTCCTCATCGCGGAGCGGGACCACGTGGAGAGTCTACTTGAAAGTACCCGCAAGCACTTGTCCGAGTTCGAGGCGAAGATCTTAGGGTACTATTTGGAAGGCCTTTCCTGTCACGAGATCGCAAAGGCCGTGGGCAAGTCTCCGAAGTCGGTGGACAACGCCGTGCAGCGCGTTCGCCGCAAGGCTGCGCAGCACATTTTTTCCGGCGATATCAGCAAACGCTGAACGCATATATTTTTTTCTGATTCAAAGAGAGGGTAAAATCATGTACGAAGACAAGACTTTAGTTTGCAAAGAGTGCGGCAAAGAGTTCGTGTTCACTGCCGGTGAGCAGGAGTTCTACGCGGAGCGCGGCTTCCAGAACGAGCCCCAGCGCTGCAAGGCCTGCCGCGACGCTCGCAAGAACGCCGCTCGTGGCCCCCGTGAGTACTTCACCGCAGTCTGCGCAGCTTGCGGCGGCGAGGCCAAGGTTCCTTTCGAGCCCAAGTCCGACCGTCCGGTCTACTGCAGCGAGTGCTTCGCCAAGATGCGCGCTGAGCAGTAATTCTTGTAAACGTTTTGATCGAAAGACGTCCGCTAATGCGGGCGTCTTTCTTTTTTGGCTTTATGGCAGCTTCTTTTTTCATATTTCCTATTGAAAAAGTGCGAAAAATGGGATAAACTATTTTCAGCTATTTTCACGGAGGTGAATCAAACATGATCGAAATTAAGCGCGACACTATCATCGGTGACATTCTGGACGTTGCGCCGCAGACCGCGCCGATCTTCCTGTCGATCGGCATGCACTGCCTGGGCTGCCCCAGCTCCCGCGGTGAGACGGTGGAAGAGGCCTGCATGGTCCACGGGATCGACGTGGAGAAGCTGCTGGCTCTCGTGAACGAAGAGGCCAACAAGCCTGTCAAGGAATAAGAAAAGGACGCATACGGGTCTTCCGTATGCGTCTTGTTCGCTCAGCGAAAGGAGGGCGGCGGTGGAAAAGGAATTACAGCTTCAGCCGCGGCTGCAATGCATCGCAAGCCTTGTGCCGCAGGGCGCGAGACTGGCCGACGTCGGCACCGACCATGGGTATCTTCCCGTGTGGCTTTTGCAGCACGGGCGCATTGAAAGCGCCATTGCGTCTGACATCAACGCGCTGCCGCTTGACCACGCGCGCGCGACGGCGCGAGAATACGGCGTGACGGAGCGCATGGATTTTCGCCTCTGCCCGGGCCTTGCGAAGATCAAAGCAGAGGAGTGCGACGCCATCGCTATCGCCGGCATGGGCGGCGAGACGATCCTCGGTATTCTCGAGGCCGCGCCCTGGACGCATGAGGACGTGCATACGCTCATTTTGCAGCCGCAGACAAAGATCGACCTTCTGCGTTGCTGGCTCTGCGGGCACGGCTACCGCTTTTTGAGCGAGACGCTCGTGCGCGACAAGGAGCAGCTTTACGTCGTCTTCCGTGTGAGAGCGGGGATGGGGCAGGAGCTGAGCGAAGCGGACGCGCTGACAGGCTTATTGCTGCGGTCCGACCCGCTGTACGGCGAATACCTGTCGCAGCATCTTATAAAGCTCAATCGGGCGAGAGACGGCCTCGCCGTCTCGTCGCTCGCAGATAAGGAGGCGCGTATCGCGCATCTTGAAAATCTCATCGAAGAGATCGAGAGAAGAAAAGGGGAGTGGGAACATGGCAACGGTACATGAGATCGAACAGAGGCTTTTTTCCTGGGCGCCGCGCGAGAGCGCGATGGACTGGGACAATGTCGGCCACCTCGTCGGCGATCCCGAGCAGGAGGTCGAGCGCATTTTAGTCGCGCTCGATATCACCGAGCGCGTGGTGCAGGAGGCCATCGACTGCGGCGCGCAGCTCATCGTGTCCCACCATCCGGTGATGAACGTGCGCTGGCACGAGCGCGAGATGCAGACCCTTCGGCCCGACACGCGCCTCGGCGGCGTTTTGACCACACTCGTCAAAAACGACATTTCCGCCATCTGCATGCACACGAATCTGGATGCTGCGGACGGCGGCGTGAACGACTGTCTGGCGAAAAAACTGGGCCTTAACGATGTTTTTTTGCTCAACGACGAAAAAATCGGGCGTATTGGCACACTTTCCTGCGAAAAAGGGCTTGAAGAGTTCCTGCGGGATGTGATAGAATTACTCGGCTGCGGCGGCTTGCGCTATTGCCGCGGCAGCGGGCGGGTGCACCGCGTAGCCGTCGGCGGCGGCGCGTGCGGCGAATACATCCCGCAGGCCATTGCGCAGGGCTGCGATACGTTCGTGACGAGCGATCTGCGCTACAACGATTTTCTGGATACGCGGGGACTCAACCTGATCGACGCAGGGCATTTTCCGACGGAGAACATCGTCTGTCCGACGGTCAAGGCGTATTTGGAGGAGCATTTCCCCGAGGTGAAAACCGTAATATCGACGTCGCACAGAGACGTCATTCAATACTATCTGTAAGGAGAGATCACATCATGTCCGGACATTCCAAGTGGCACAATATTCAAAAGACGAAGGGCGCAGCTGACGCCAAGCGCAGCGCCGCCTTCACCAAGATCGCCAAGGAGATCATCGTCGCCGTCAAGCAGGGCGGCTCGGGCGATCCGAATAACAACTCCCGTCTCGCGACCGTCATCGCCAAGGCGAAGGCTGCCAACATGCCCAACGACAACATCAAACGCACCATCGACAAGGCGCTCGGCTCGGGCAACACCGACAACTACGAGTCCGTCACCTACGAGGGCTACGGCCCCGGCGGCGTGGCCGTCATCGTCGAGGCACTGACCGACAACCGCCAGCGCACCGCGCCGGAGGTTCGCCACTACTTCGATAAGTACGGCAAGGGCATGGGCGCGCAGGGCTGCGTCAGCTGGTCGTTCGACCGCAAGGGCGTCATCATCATCGACAACGAGGACGGAGACTACGACGAGGACGCCGTCATGATGGATGCGCTCGACGCCGGTGCCGACGATTTCAACGCCGAGGATAACGTCTTCGAGATCACGACCGACCCCGACGCGTTCAACGACGTCGTCAAGGCTCTCGAGGAGAAGAACTACGCCTTCGTCAGCGCGGACATCAGCCTTGTCCCGCAGACCTACGTGAAGCTCGAGAGCGACGAGGACATCAAGAACATGGAAAAGCTGCTCGACATGCTCGACGACAACGAGGACGTGCAAAATACCTACCACAACTGGGACCAGGACTAAACCCCTTGCAAATGCTGACTTTTTCAGCAGTGTGATACCCGCAGTTGTGACATATCTTTGTCCTGCTATGGCGTACACGGCGGCTTCTGTTGTGACATACATCATGTCAAAATAGAGGGTGTCGAGATGAAAATTGAACAGGCTATCAAAGAGTATCTGATTGAGATTGAGGTTAGACAGTATAGTCCAAGAACGATTAAGGGCTATCGCAATAACCTCAATCTCTTTCTGCGTTTTTGCCATTCCGTGGGTGTCGAGAACGTAGAAGAAATTACTTTAGCGACAGTGAGGCAGCTTGTAAAAATGCTTACAGCCAGTCATAGAAAGGGGACTTACATCAATGGCATTCTGAAAGGCTTGAAGTCCTTTATTCAATATTGCTACGGAGAGGGCTACGGAGCGTTCAACACGAAGGGAAACTTCATCTGGTGCAAAGAGGAAAAGCCTGTCATTACTCCCTTTACGCCTGAACAGGTAAAGCGGATGATGAAAAATTGCAGTGGGAACAGCTTCAAGGCCATTCGTGACCGCGCGATATTGACGATGTTCTTTGAAACAGGGATTCGCTGCTTGGAGCTTTGCAGTATCAAGCCAGAAGATGTTCACGAGGACTATATCATCATCAACGGGAAGAATCACAAACAGCGAGTAGTTCCTATCACACCCGTGCTCAGAAAAGCGATGATGAAGTATGAGAGCGTCAGAGAGAGCTATTTCCTCTACAAGAAGACTGATGACTACTACTTCCTTTCGTTTCATGGGAAGATGCTGACAGTCACAGCGGTCGAGATTATCGTAAAGCTGTACGGAGAGGGGATAGAGGATGTTCGTGTTTCTCCTCATACCTGTCGTCACTTCTTCGCTCAACAGCACGTCAAGATGGGGACTGACCTCTACACCATTTCACGCTTGCTTGGACATGAGAACATCCAAATCACACAGACCTATCTAAAGAGCTTGCGTGACAGGGACATTGTTGAAATTGCTAAGAGCAGAAGCGTTCTTATGGCGATGTGAGTATTCAAATATGCAGATTCGAGATGCACTATCCAAATTAAAATAAAATAGGAGTAAATTCAAAAAGTTTGAATAATATGTAAATTATGCTGTAAATTGTTGACATGGTATACATATATATGCTAATATGCTTACAGCGACAAACGAGTTGCAGCGAATGAAGTTGAGAATATTCCATATAATTTCGTATTAATCAAGGCCTTTAGCATTTGTGCGATAATGCTCTGGACACTACTGTACTAAAAAGCTGACACTACTGTATCAGTCCATGAGTATGAGTGCTGCAAATATCTTACACAGGTGTTCAGAAAACTTGTGGTAAGTGTAAAGTAAAAATTGCAAAAGTCCTGTATTTCCAATACTTACAGGCTCACATTAGATTACTATAAGATTAAAAATAGATTACTAAAAGATTAAATACTGAAATTAAGATTACAATAGCATTCGCCAAAGGCTCATGTAGCTTAAATCTTTACTTAACATCTTAATTGATGAGAAAACTGAGATAAGATGAAAAATTTCAAATAAGGTTGGTATTAAATATGAAGAAAAAAATGAATGCTTAGCTCACAGATAAATTTGTATCTGTACCATATAGAGCATTGTTCTTTGACGGATTATCGAATTCAGATGCGCTTCTGTATGGATATCTAAATGGATTTGCAAAAGCATTAGGAAAAGACCCTGATGAACGTATCGTGTGGGAGAGTACAAGGAGTATTGCAACTAAGCTGAATATGACTCCTGCTACTGTAAGCGAGTGCATTAAGCGTCTTGAAAGTGCAGGATTGCTCAAAGTACAAAGAGCAAAGGGAAAGCCAACAGTTATTTGTGTTCTGCATGATTTGAAAGACGATGAAGACAGATTTGGCTTAGAGAATGAAGAAGATGAAGAATTTGAAGATTCTGAGTTAGAGTGGCTTCCAGACTATGCAAAGGATGCTATCAGAGCTTGGAGAGAAGAAGACACAGAAGATGAAGACTCTGAGCAAAGAGAATGGGTAGATGACGTAGAGGACAGGGTAAATTCGAGAAGTAGTACTTTACCAGACGACGAAGACTCATTTTTTGATATAGACAATATCCCTTTTTGAGCAGAATAGGTTAGAAGCATATAGCCCCCTGTGCAGAGGATCCGCGAGCGGATCCTTTGCTGGGGGGCTTTCTCTTTGCACATGGGAAGCATAAATTTCAAAAACTGCCCTACCACTTTGAGAAGAAGCTACAAGTGGTAGGGCGGTTATTTTTCAATCATTTTTGAAGTCTGAATTTCAACAACAGGTACGGCTCAATTTCCAGCACAGAGGCGATGTTGAAGAGCAATTCGAGAGATAGACCACGATTCATTCTTGGGGCTTCTACTGCTGCAAGATGCTGACGGCTGATGCCTAATTTTTCAGCTAATTGCTCCTGTGACAAGCCTTTTTCCTTGCGATAGTAACCAATGGCATAGGAGAGGTTTTCCAAGCGTTCCGTATTATCAAAGTCGGGTTTCAGATATTCGTTCTCCAAATGTTCCACCACCTTTATGGACAGTGTATCCAAAAAGAGAGTGCAGCAAAATAATCTGATAAGCACTATTGACGTGTATTAAGCGACAAGATATAATGAACGAAATGATACAGATAAGGAGAATTACGTTATGGACGGAGTAGAGAACAAAACGCTTGAGAGCATCGGCACTTTTTCTGTCGAGTGGGCAGTATTTGAGGACAGCTACTTTGGTCGGCATTGTTCGTTGAGTGCAATTATGGAAAGAATTAGCAAAGATACAATATTAAGCGGAGAGCTGATGAGCGTGTGTGAACAGTTCAGAGACGTATTGATTCAATATGCGGGAGGAAATGAAAGTGAAGTCATTTCTCGTTTGAAATTCAGGAGCAGTGAGCGTAATGCCAAAAAAGCAGTGGCTGACTGGGTACATAATGACAAATGTACTTATGCCGCTCCAATCGCAGTAATCTACAGGATACGTTGTAATATGTTTCATGGTGAAAAGATGGTTTATATGCTTGATGGACAACAGGAGCTATTTGATATGGCGAGCAGAGTCATCGACAAATATATCGAGATGAAAGACTTGCTTCCAGTTGTTCGCAAACAGGAAGCTCTTTACAGATGATATAAGCCCCTTTGCAGGGGCGACCTTGTAACTTGAGATTCAATAGAGGGGAGAAATAGTATGAACAGTCAAGAACTGCTTGAGTATGTACGCCGAGTGAAAGATTTGGAGATAGGCGTTTATGAAGCGCAGCAGATTCAAGATAAGTTTTATCAAAGCGTCAAAGCAAATAAGCCGAGAAAACCTGCTGAACCGAGATATTTATCAGGGATGATACCGCCGCCTCCGCAAGAACCAGATGAGCAAAATATGGGTGGAGCAGCGGCGGGTTTGTTTTTTGTGGCGCTTGCCTTTTTGATTTTGGGTGTTTGGGGAACGAATGAAGTAGAGTTTTGCGGTTTATCCGTGCTTAACTTTGTAATTGCTGGACTTGCTGCAATATCAACAGTTGGTGTATTGATAGATGGGAAAAGAAGACAAGAAAGGGAAGAGGAAGTGTATCAAGTTAAATTACAGGAGTACGAAAACAATCTCGGACAGTATCAGCTTCGACTCAGCGAAATTGAATCAGAAAATCAAAAAAAGCGGGATATGTACGGAAAGCAGTTGGTCGCATATTCCGAAGAAGTCGCGGATTATGTGAATCGTAGCAATACTGAAAGAGATGTATTGTTTGATGCAAAATGGAAATTGCAAGCAGCGTTAAGAAACCTTTATGAAGAGGGTATTATCTACCCCAAATACCAGAATCTTGTTGCGGTGTCTACGATTTACGAATACCTTGCCAGTGGACGCTGTGACCGGCTCGAGGGCCCGAATGGTGCATATAACCTATATGAGATGGAGTTACGGCAGAATATTGTTATCGGGCAGCTATCCACAATAACGGAGCACCTTGAGCAGATAAAGGAAAACCAGTACACGCTTTATTACGAGATTCAAAGCGCTAACAATAACTCGGCGTCGATGCTTTCAAGTATAGGAGATGACGTCAAGTTTTCGGCTTATCAAAATGCCGCTACCGCTAAGAACGTTGAGACAATGAGATATATTTCTATGATGAAGAATGTCTGGAATGGTAAGGGATTCTGAGATATAGATACAGCCCCCTGTGCAGCATAACCATGTTGCTTGGGGAGATATAGCATAAAAGAAAGAGGAGGAAACGCTTGTGGCCTTGATTACTTGTCCAGAATGCGGGAGAGAGGTTTCGGACAAAGCTGCTGCATGTCCTTACTGCGGGAATCCATTGAAAGAGAATCCTGAGACCGAAATGAGCACGAAAGCGGATGCGGTAAGTGCTGCACAAAAAAAGAATTACTTCAAATGGTCGCTCTTATTATGGCCGCTTTATGTGGTCGAAATGATTGTGTTCGTTTTTGTTCAGCTCGCACTTGGCTTAGATGGAAAAATCGAGGAGATAGTATATCTTGGAATATTGGGGCTAATAACCGCAGTTAATTTTGTGCTTGCGATTCCTTTGATTCGCGGCATGGTCAAGGATAACTACCTAAAAACACAGAGCAATAAGATATCCATTAAAGGAGTGATATCATTAGTGCTATGTGCACTGTTTCTTGTTACGAGCGGAAAGAGTATGATAACTTCGGTTATAGGCAACTCGGATGATGACTCTACATCAATGTGGGAATCACAGGTAGAACTATCTGGCGATGAAGAGAGAGCGGTTGTCGCTTGTAGTGACTTGCAGAGCAGATTAAAAAATCCAAGCTCATTGCAGTTGAATAAAGTCGTTGTTGTGGAGGATACGGAGGTAGAACACGCCTATTATGTGTTCATAGATTATTCTGCTCAGAACGGCTTTGGTGGAACGACAAGGAGTGTTGTCGTATATAAGAACGGAACCTATTACACGAATGATAGCGATGACTCAAACTGGTCTATGGCGCAAGACACGCTGAATTTCTGCATCGCTATGGGATGCCCCTATACAGATGTTGATGTGGAGAGGATTTCTTCGCACCTGAGTTAAGAACTTACACAGCCCCCTGTGCAGCGTGATCGCGCAGCGACCACGTTGCATGGGGGCTTCTCTTTTACTGCTCCATCTTCTTGACGAGCTTATAGAAGCTGCTGCGTTTCAGCCCTGTCAGCTCCATGGCCTTTCTTGCAGTCAATTCCCCATGCTGCCATGAAGCGTAGACCGTTTCCCAGTTTTGGGGCTTTTGGAGGGGAGGTCTGCCGAGGTGTTTTCCCTTTGAACGTGCACTTTCAATTCCCTCCCTTTGACGCTGCCTGATGGTCGTGCGCTCTTGCTCTGCTATCGTGCCGAGAACTTCGATGAGAATATTGTTCACCATTTCAAGTACCCATTCCTGCCCAACGGGGAAGTCGGTCATCGTTGTGGGCAGGTCGATGATTTTGACACGGATGCCATGCTCCTTGAAGTATTGCAGCTCTACTCTGATGTCACCCTTATTGCGGCTGAGTCGGTCGAGGGACTTGATGACGAGCGTATCACCCTGACGGAGAATGGTTGTTTTCAATGCCTGATAGCCTGAACGGTCGAGGCTTTTTCCGGACTCCTTATCGGTCACGATATCCCGTTCTGTCGCGCCGAGCTTCCGAAAAGCATTGAGCTGTCGGTCAAGATTTTGCTCTTTGGTGCTGACACGGGCGTAGTAGTAGGTTCGGTTTTCCATGATAACCTCCTTGAAAAGTGTATGAAAAAGCCGATGAATTTCCGCACATATCCGAAAACTGCTTTTGGTGGTTCTCAGACAGGAAATTCATCGGCTTTTGCTGTGGTCGCAAAGGTATACCTTATTGGATAGTGCCGGTGAGGGATAGAACACGCTGCTCAATAAGATATTTAATTATCTTTTCCCTCTCAGAATTGTTCGCAGCGGCTTCGGGGTATAAGGATAGCCCCCCCTGCCTTGCGTCGCTCAGAGAAAGGAAATCTATAATAATTTCTTATTGAATATCAAGATGCAAGAATCATCGGCTCTTCGCAGTCCAAGCAAGCGATATGAACGCTCTTAGTTGCCCGAACACTGTTGCCGCAGCAGGGGCAGATGTACTTTCTACTGCTGCTCGGCTTCGGCGGGAGAGGCGGGGTGTTGCTGTGTGTTCCTGTTCCTGACACCGATACGCCGTAGAACTCGTTGCGGGTGATGAGGATATCGCTCAAATCATTTTCGAGTACAAAGGTCAGCAGCTCATCGTTTGGCTCAGTGATGGTCCAGCCGTATTTTTCGTGGTGAGATACTTTTAGTCCATGACTCTCGGCAATCCCCTTGAAGCGATTGTTGTGATAGGTGTTGCCTCGGCTCGCGTCCTTGATGCCGTTGACATGGCAGTAGTAATGCACCATCTCGTGGAGCAGCGTTGCACAGACGTTTTCAATGGGTCTTGCGAGCGTACCGGCTCCGATGTTTATTTCATTGCTGCTTCCCGTGACCGATACCCAAGTGTCATCTCTCATAGAGAAGTGTCCATATGCTCGCGGGGTGGATTGAATAGTGATGGTCGGTCTTGACAGTGCACTTTCAAAAAAACGCTGATTGAGCAGGTCAAACAACTTGTTGAGATATCCTGCAACTCGATTGTATGAAGTTAGTTGTTTCATGGTTTTCCTCCTTGAAAGGCGGGAGCGAATACAGTATAATCACTGTACCCGCTCCTTTGGTGTGTGGTACAAAGCTCTTTGTCTGTGGCTTTGGTCGGCGTGCAGACAAGGGGCTTTTTTCATGCGCTGATGGAGAAGCGGCGGGATGCGACCTGTTTCGTAAAAGCCTTGTAGAGGTCATCGTGTACACGCTTAAAGGCGGCAGAATCAAAGCGGTTCGAAAGTACAGAGGTCCAGCGGATGATGTAGCTGCCCGCCTGCAACTCTTCCACGCCTCGTTCCTCCATTTCTGCCTTGATGCTGCTGCGGATAGCATCTGCCTCAGTCTTGGCCTCTTCCATCATGGCTTCCCATTCATTGAGGGCTTCGATTTTGGCGATAAGTTCATTTCTTGACATAGGGATACTTCCTTTCTTCAATGTAGGTTGGTTGATAGGGCTGTAGTTGGCGCTGTGATTAGATGCAGCCAATAAGGATGAAGAGGACGAACAAGACCTCCATGCAGAGTGCAATGCCTTCACCAGTCATCCGAAACGCCTCCTTTCACTTGAAAATTCAGCTTCAATTTTTCTTGCTGTCATTGTCATCTTCGTGCGTGGTTGTGATGCTGAGCAGAACAGTGACAATGAGCGGGATAATGATGAAAATTGCCCACGCGAGGAATGAGGCCCAATTATCGAGTGGGCCAGCCTGCAAAAACGGGAACACGAAGAGCACGAAGAAAATGAAGAACGCCATGGGGATACCTCCTTTCTTGGGTAGAGTTGGTTATATAAAAAGAACCGCACCGCTCATAAGAGCAGCACAGTTCTTGGATAGTCGAATTTACATTTTCGGGAGAGAAAAGGTCAAAGGGGGAGAGAGGAAGCCTATCAGGTAGGGGTAGGACTTTGATTTTTGGGCTTGAAAAAGGGAAGCAGTTCTGTTATGATTATTTACAGGAAAACGGATATGACGCTCGAATAAAGCAGCGTATCCGCACAACAGAATTTGCCAAATGAAAATGCACTGGAAAATCAGGCTTAGTCAGGCGCAGAATTGTGTGGCGTTGGCGTGACAGTTGGAATTTTTCAAAATGTAAGAGGACGTGCAAAATACCTACCACAACTGGGACCAGGACTAAACCCCTTGCAAATGCTGACTTTTTCAGCAGTGTGATACCCGCAGTTGTGACATATCTTTGTCCTGCTATGGCGTGCACGGCGGCTTCTGTTGTGACATACATCATGGAGATTAAAAAGAGCTTGAGAAGATTTTCTCAAGCTCTTTTTTGCCGCCTGACTTATATGGATATCCTATAAAAATATATAAATATTCCACTTGAAATTGTCACCGTTGTTTGGTATTATATATCGGCACGTCGGACGTCCAGTTTCGGCAGAAAAACAAGGTGCGCTGTGAGGAGGAGCTTTTTCCGCGGCGCGCTCCTGCTGTAACACCTGTATAGCCCCCCCTTGCACGGACGGCCGGGTGAAAGGAGAAACATATGAGTAAGAACAACAACACGCAGAAGATCGTTGGTCTCGGTCTGTTCACCGCTATTGTGATCGTTCTGCAGCTGATGGGCAGCTTTATCCGGTTTGGCACGTTCAGCATTTCGCTGGTGCTGGTGCCGGTCGTTATCGGTGCGGCGCTCTACGGCGCAGGTGCTGGCGCGTGGCTCGGCTTTGTGTTCGGCGTGGTCGTGCTGCTCAGCGGCGACGCGGCGGCGTTCCTCGGTGTCAACGCGCTTGGCACGATCCTGACGGTGCTCGTCAAGGGCACGCTGGCGGGCCTTCTCTCCGGCCTTGTCTACAAGGCGCTTGAGAACAAGAACCGCACGCTTGCCGTGGCGGTGGCCGCAGTGGTCTGTCCGGTGGTCAATACCGGCGTGTTCCTGATCGGCTGCCTGCTCTTCTTCATGGAGACCATCGGCGGCTGGGCGGATGCGATGGGCTTTGGTGCAAACGTCGGCCAGTATATGATCGTTGGCCTTGTCGGCGCGAATTTTATCTTCGAGCTCCTCTTCAACGTGGTGCTGAGCCCTGTGGTCGTGCGTCTCATCCGCATCGGCAAGAAGGAAGTTTGATTCATAAAAAAGAAAAGCGGGGGGGGGGTCCCCCCCGGGCCCTGCCGCCACTTTTCATCGTGCCACGTGTAGCCG
>ERZ859738.82-NODE-82-length-68379-cov-4.090510_pt1 | contig 68379 bp, 60 predicted proteins | sample MGYA00510122_ERZ859738 | MGnify/ENA primary metagenome ERZ859738 (study PRJEB30046, sample SAMN00715139) | human gut metagenome | study: EMG produced TPA metagenomics assembly of the A metagenome-wide association study of gut microbiota in type 2...
GCTCCCAGATCGCTGTTTCTGTTTTGACTTTGCATGGCTCGTAACTCTCAATTTATTGAATCAAATCTTAGCACATAATCTTCTGCTGTATCTGCGTATAAGCCTCCGGTTCCAGATCATACCCAAGATAGGCAATTCCCTGATAGACATCCTCCGGGATATTTTGCAACAACCCCATTTTTTTACAAATGGTCTCGATCAGATCCCGCTTCGCAGAGATGACCTTCGCATCTGCTGCATAAAATTGCGCCATGTCATAATCCGAAGTATTGCCGCAGGGATTGAGGCAGGTGGCACAGTCCGGCGCAATGATAAATTTCTCCGCATGTATCTTCTGTACCATTTCTTCCTCACTGCCTGCGTCCGTCAAACACAGAAACGCTTCCCGGATCACGCTGTCGGTCTGCTCTGTTTTTCCGTTATTTGATACGGCTCCCACCAACCCGATCAGGGCACTGATGATGCTGTCTCCCTGCATTTTCATACAATCTCCTTTTTCAGACACTTACTTTCAGCAAAAACATTTTATTCCAGAATCTCTCCATCAATAGAGATGGTCACTACCTGCCAGGGCAGAAACTTTCCGCTGTCCTGTATAGCCTTTTTTGCCGCCATTTCCAGACCGCCGCAACAGGGTACTTCCATGCGCAAAATAGTCACGGACTGAATATCATTGTTCCGCAGAATCTCCGTCAGTTTCTCACTGTAGTTCACCGCATCCAGCTTTGGGCAGCCGATCAGCGTCACTTTACCGCGAATGAATTCTTTGTGGAAATTCGCGTAGGCATAGGCGGTACAGTCTGCCGCAATAAGCAGCTTTGCTCCGTCAAAGTAGGGTGCCTGCAACGGTGCCAGTTTGATCTGTACCGGCCAGTTGCGCAGCTGAGATTTGATTGCATCATTGGCGTTACTGTATTCCGCCACTGCCGCTGCATCTTCCTTCCGGTTCATCTGTCGTATACGGCTTCCCGGGCATCCCCCATGCGGAATCTGCATACCCTCCCGCTGCATTTTTTCCTGTTGTTTTAACTGCTGTGCCTGTTTCACTGCCGCCTCATCATAGGCAGGTGCCTCCCGCTCCTCGAATGTAATAGCTCCCGTCGGGCACCCGGGCAGACAGTCGCCAAACCCATCACAGAAATGCTCTCTGACCAGCTTTGCCTTGCCATCAATAATATCTATCGCACCCTCATGACATGCGGACGCACAAATACCGCAGCCATTGCATTTTTCTTCATCAATATGAATGATTTTTCGGATCATATTTTCCTCCTCGGTTTTTCTATGCTCTTAGCTTGTCTCTAAATCATCATTTACTTTTCTAAACATCTGACCTTAATTATTCGTCCTGTGTTTCATCACAAGATCAGTATTGCAAAATCCAGAATTTCATTATGTTGTTTTTCCAACAAAGAAATCCAAACAAACGGTATTTTGCACAAACCTCAAAAGAGAACCGCATTTTTTCTACAACTCAGAAAGATACTGTCAGCTGCATCTTGAATCTCTCCTCACCGTATACTGCGTGAGGGATATCCTTGGGCATGATCAGAGTCTCGCCCTCTTCCACGTAGAATACTTCGCCGCCTACGGTGAATCTGCCCTTGCCTTCCAAAACGGTTACCATAGCATCACCGCCTGCTGCATGGGTGGAGATTTCCTCGCCCTTGTCAAAGGAAAAAATCGTCATACTCACATAGTCGTTCTGTACAAGAGTCTTGCTGACTACCTGCCCCTCCTGGTATTTCACCAGCTCCTTCAGATTTAATTTCGTCTGTTTTTCAATATTTTTATACATCGTTATCCTTCCTTTCCTGAACTCTCCTTGACTTTCTGAGGGGATTATACTAGAATCATCCCATCAAGTATGTTGGTTTTCCAACAAAAGGAGATTTTATTATGAGCAATCCTCTTTTTCAGAACATTTTACCCGAAGATATCCCCGTTATGCTGAAGCGCCTGCACGCCTATACAAAATCCTATCAAAAGGAGGAGTATATCAGGCATGCCGGCGATCCGGCGGATTTCATCGGTATTGTCGAGTCCGGTTCGATCCATGTATTACAGGACGATTACTACGGCAACCGTAATATTACTGCCTCCATCTCCGAGGGCTCCCTGTTCGGAGAGGCTTTTGTCTGTGCCGGGATTCCTCATCTTCCTGTGGATATCGTGGCTGCGGAGGATTGCACTATTATATTTTTAAAAGGGAAAAAACTGTTGAATACCTGTGACAACGGCTGCAGGTTTCATCATACCCTGATCCGAAATCTCTTGGGGATCGTGGCACAGAACAACATGTATCTGAACCAGAAAATCAAATATACCTCCCGCAAGACCACCCGAGAAAAACTAATGGCGTACCTGACCGATCAGGCAAAAATGAAAGGTTCCAATGATTTCACCATCCCCTTCAACCGTCAGGAACTGGCGGATTATCTAGGAGTAGAAAGAAGCGCCATGTCCGCGGAACTCGGCAAGCTTACAAAGCTTGGGATCCTGCAGACACAGCGCAGTCATTTCACATTATTAAAACCTTTAGACTAATCCGGATAAAATTCCGCTATCACCTTCTTCAATACAGTTGCCGATTGCTGCAGTTCTGACAGTTCTTTCTCATTTAATTCAATGGGCACCACCGTCTCAATACCGTTTTCATCCACCACAGCGGGAATGCTTAACACCACATTCTCCAGTCCGTACTCTCCCGTCATCAGGCTGGATACCGGCAGAATGGACTGCTCATTACGGACAATTGCTGCGCAGATCCTGCATACCGCCATGGCAATTCCGTAATAGGTTGCGTGCTTTCTCGCAATGATCTCATAGGCACTGTTTTTCACGCTGTTAAATATTTTCTCCATGGATGCCTCATGGTCATAATGTCCCCGCAGTTCACAGAAATCATGGATGGGCATGCCACCGACTCTCGCCTCGCTCCATGCTGCCAGTTCGCTGTCTCCATGTTCGCCGATAATAAAAGCATGAATACTTCTGCTATCCACTTCCAAATGTTCTCCCAGTTCATACCGGAACCTGCCGGTATCCAGTACCGTTCCGGAGCCGATGACCCGGTTGGCCGGATAGCCGGATTCCTTCAGGGCTATATAAGTCAGAATGTCTACCGGATTGGAGACAATGAGCAGGATTCCTTCAAAGGGTCTCTTTTTGATCTCCCCGATAATGGACTTCATAATGGCACTGTTTTTCCGGATCAGATCCAGTCTCGTCTCGTCGGGCTTCTGGTTGGCACCAGCGGTGATCACAATGACTGCGGCGTCCGTAATATCATCATAAGTACCCGCATAGATCTTCATGGGGCTGGCAAATGCCATGCCATGACTGATATCCATAGCTTCTCCTTCCGCACGATCATGATCGGCATCGATCAATACCATTTCCGAAAAAAGCTTACTCTGCATCAGGGCAAACGCGGAAGAAGATCCCACAAATCCGCAGCCCACTACAACTACCTTTCTACTGTCAATACTCATAATTCTGACCTCCTGTCATTTACTTTATCACTTTTTCAAAATCAGATGCCGGATGTTTACACAATGGACAGATAAAATCCTCGGGCAGTTCCTCTCCCACATACTCATAGCCACAGATGGTGCAGCGCCATACTGTCTGACCATCCACAGTCCTCCCTGTATCTACCGGCTTGGGTTTTACATTTTCCTGATAATACTCATAGTTTGCGGATGGCTCTTCACTTAATACTTCCATCTCCGTCACTTCTCCGATGAACATAGTATGAGATCCCAGATCCACGGTCTGTGTAACTTTTACTGCAATGTAGGCGTTAGTACCTTCTGTGATATAGGGCATGCCGTTCTCTGCATTTTTATATGCTGTATAATCCGCAAATTTATCCACTTCCCTGCCTGACTGAAAGCCAAACCGCTCATACAGTGGAAACTCTGCTGTCCTGCTGAGTACAGATACATTAAACACACCGGTTTTTAACAGCATATCGTGGGTATAGTTTGCCTTGTTAATGCAGACGCAGATCTGATTCGGAGTGGAAGCCGCCTGGATCGCGGTATTGACGATACAGCCGTTTGCTTTCTCTGCATTTCTCGTAGTTACCACATATAATCCATAACTTAATTTGTACATTGCTTTTTTATCCATAAGATCTCTCCTTTTTCTATTTTCTATCTGCCATACTGCCTACGCTATTTCTATGTAGTATGACACTCCTGATCTGTTTTATTTATTTCTTCAGCATTATTATAGCGTAATCATAATTATCTGTCAATAATATTAGTAATGATTCTTATTTTTATTTAATAATACTTATCACTTCCGTCGCAAACAAACAGAACACCGAAATCTTTCTCTGATAACGGTGTCCCATTCTATTCCTTTTATTGAGTTAATCCAAGCGCTCTAGGCTCTAATATGTCACCACATTGTGATATACTCTGTAATACCCATCCCCGAGATCTACCAGCTGCAGCTGAATCGCAAAGTTCTCCATGCCAAGCTTTTTCAGCACCTCCGACACATATCCCTGCTCATAGGCTCCGGTATTATACGACTGCTCAATGGTACTCCACAGACTCTTGGGAACCACATTGTCAAAATGCTGATCTCCGCTCCCCAGAATGCTTAACTGTGTAATACAGTTCTCATAATAAGAGTTTAAATCCGTCACAGCGTCACTTCGGGGAGCCGGTGTGGCTACAGTACCGCTGTCGGAGCTTCCGGTATTACCGCCGGGATATCGCAGGGGTTCCTGGGGATTCGGATTGATGTAATCGCTCAGACTGTTTTCAGGCTGATCCGGCAGCGTTACCGAAATACTTCCATCTGTACCTATATTACTGGGATTTCCGATTGCCTCTGCTGTCTCTGTCGCAGTCTCCGCATTATTTCCGTTTCCATACATCCTCTGTGCCAGAGCATCAGTCATATCCGGATTCAGTGCAAATACCAGGATCCCACCACATAACAGCAGGCAGATCACTGCAATCCCTATCATGATCTTATTGATTATTTTCATTATCCTCTACCTCATCTGCGCCAAGCAGTCCTTCCGCGGAATAACGGTTCGTTGCATTCCACAGGATCCATTCTTCATAACCGGCATCATAGACTGCCTGAATCTGTTCCCTGATCTGTGTTCCGTTATAGGAAATGTGCCCAGGAACCCAGGTGGCGGTAAATGCCTGCAGCCAGGGTCTCACCACAGCCCGCTCTGTCTCCGGAATCTCCTGCAGTTCTTCGACAGAACCCTGCATTGCCGTCAATACCGTCTCATAAGGATTCGCATCCGGTACCTTCAGTCCGAATACCCCGTTCGCATAATGAGAGGGATACACCATGGGACTGATGGCATCCACGGTCTGTCCCAGCGCCATGTAATCCTGCCCTACCGTCTGCACGTCGGTCTCACTTCCGATGATAGTGCCGAAGACATCCGCCGTAACCACGCATCCCTTTTCATGCAGTCTGTCTCCTGCATAGGCAAGAAAATCCTGTATTGCCTGCCTCTTCGGATAGGCATCCATATCCACACCGTAGTCCGCCACATTGGCATCTGATCCCACCGGAAAACGCACATAATCGTACTGGATCTCATCGAATCCAAGGTCTGCTGCCATCTCGGCAAGTTCTGTCAGATATTCCCAAACCTCCTGCCTGTATGGATTCACCCATGCCAGGCCGTTGGCATCCGTCACCGGCTTGCCGTCCGGTTTCGTCAATGCCAGTTCCGGTCTCGCCGCCGCCAGAATGGGATCCTTGAAACATACGATCCTCGCAATGGTATAAATATTATGATCCTTCAGTTCCTGCATCAAAGCCTGAATATCCCGGATGTAGCGCACTCCTGCCTGCATTTCGGATATCTGGTCCAGTACGGGAATGTTCTGTGTAATCTCCTCATTCGTCAGCCGGAACGTCACATTTCCTTCATCATTTTTCACATCAATGACCATAGCGTTCAGTTCCGTCTCATCCACCAGCCCGATCAGCTCCTCCATTCCGGCGCTGCCGGCCTTAGGACCGGTGACATAAATGCCTTTCACTTTCGTCCGGTCCGCCATGCGGTCCGCAGTAGTAAGCTCCTGCCGAGGCGCCGGGGCAGGAGTCGGTGCCGTTTTATTCGTATCCTCCGCAGTTCCTGTGGATGCAGCATCTCCACCCGTGACATCCGATGCCGTTTCCCCGGCAGCGGTCACCTCAGCAGAATCCACCGTTGCCGCAGCTTCTATTCCATCACTTCCTATTCCATTCCCTGTTAACTCTATCGCATTGTCTGTTCCGCAGCCGCTCATGCTAAATATCAGCATAAGTCCCACCGCCAGAAGCCTCTTCCCCAGACTCTTGTTTCGTATCATCAGTATTCTCCCTGCATACCGACGGTTGGTCATATTTTCTTCGGCTTTTTTTACCGCCGGAATACTGTTATCAGATTTTTTCCTTGTCTACTCTTCCTCCGGATACGTCAGTCCCCACTGTTTTCGGATCTCTGTCATCATATACATGACATCTTCCGTATAATTCAACTTCATGACCTCTGGTTGTCCGGCAATTGCCCGCTCCATATCCTCTACCTCATAGACCAGGGCATCCGCTGTGGCTCCTGCCCGGAGTTCCTCAGTATGACCGTCCTCCGTGTAGGTGATCACTGCCTTCTGTCCTCTGGGATATTCATACATCTCTACATAAGCCTTGTCAAAAGAGAGCATGCCCCGCTTGGGCTGCTTGGCATGCAGAGATAATGTCACTGTTGCCATTTCCTTTTTCGGATTCATTAAAAGGATCCCCGCCTGCTCGTCCACTCCCGTAGGTGCAAATTTCACCTGAGAGGCGATCTGATCCGGACGGGAGCTTAAGAACATTCTTACAAAAGAGAGCGCATATACGCCGATATCCAATAATGCACCGCCCGCCAGATTCCGGTTGAAGAACCGGTTCTTCATGTCATATTCCTTATAGCTTCCGAAGTTCATCTGTATCACGCGAAGTTCTCCGAGGTCTCCCGCATCCACTCGTTTTAACAATTCCTTATAGATTGGCATATGATAGATTGTCATAGCTTCCGCCAGAACTACGCCGTGCTCCTTCGCCAGCTGCATGGCTTCTTCCAGCTCTTCGGAGTTTAACGTAATGGATTTCTCGCACAACACATGCTTACCTGCTGCCAAAGCTTTTCGTAAAAATTGAATATGCGTATTATGAGGCGTAGAGATATAGATGATATCCACCGCAGGATCCGCACAGACCTCTTCAAAACTTGTAAATACATTCTGCACACCGTATTTCTTTGCAAAAGCTACTGCTTTCTCCTGCGTACGGTTCACGACACCATACAGCTTCTGCCCTCTTTTTTCCATAGCCTGTGCCAGTTCATTGGCTATGACACCGCAGCCTGCACTCACCCAGTTTCCCATCTATTCTCTCCCTTCCTTTCCACGTATTTTATTCTCATACATTTTAGTATCTGCTTCATTTACGATCTTGCGGATATCCACGCCGCAGCCCTCCGCCCAGCCTACTGCGCTGGAGATCGGTATGTCTCCCTGCCCGTCTTTTTCCATGAGATCGGCTTTTACAGTCTCTATCATGGACTCTATCTCGGTTTCTACCGGATTCTCGATAATCATAACAAACTCATCCCCGCCCACACGATAAACCTTGCGTCTATCCGTAGACAATTCATACAGTACGGAGGATAATGTCTGAATCAGAACATCCCCGGCGGCGTGACCGTATTTATCATTGACATATTTTAAATTATTCACATCCCAGAAAATAGCAGCCAGTCTGTGTACCTCCGGATAATACGTCTGGATCATTTCCTCATATTTGTTCTTATTGTACACATGCGTTCCCAGGTCAGTCTCTTTGCGATAAGTCAGATCCGCAATCTTCTGTGCATCCTCATGGCTGCTGATACTGATATAACACAGGATGACAGTGAACATCAAAAGAATCACTGCCCGGGGCAGCGCGCCGTAGAACAGGATCACGAACAACGGATCCGGCTCAACGCCAAACTGCAGTGTTCCAGCCGCCCACTGTTCCAGATACCAATCTCTGGTGTGATTACTTCCCAAAAGCAGGTTCAGATCACAGATTCCATGGTAGAATCCCGCCACCATGCTGATGGTCATGGTCACATCGTTCACTGCATAAGTGATCCAAAGCGTCTGTTTCTTCCGATACTGCACTGCCAAAAGTAAAGGCAATACATAGATAAGCACCGCATGAAAAGACAAAAAGGCGGCGAAGATCGCAGCGATCACGCAGATCAGTGTTAAAAACACATATTTTACCCAATGCTTCGACAGATCTACTTTTTTGTATATGTACAAAACAGGAATACCTATGACCATGGACAATCCCACCGCCATGGTAAAGATTCCGGCATCCACGATAAAAATATGCGTAAGCGTCAGCAGCCAAAGCACCAGCATGGTCACAACAATCCAAAAATATCCCTTTAATGTGCGCAAATTCGAGTTAATCTCCTGCTGATGTAATTCCTGATTATACTGTTCCTGATAATTTTCCATCATAATACCCTGTTTCTCTACCATTTATGATTCCTTTGCATGAACGCATGTCAATTATAGTATAACATATTCCGCGCTTTTTTACATTTATTATTTTCCTACACCCAAAAACCCCATGATTCTTACGAACCATGGGGTTTTCTTATATTGTAATACCTTCTCTAATATTTCAATATAGTCGAATCCTACTTATCAGCAATAGCAGCCTGTGCAGCAGCCAGTCTTGCGATAGGTACACGGAAAGGTGAGCAGGATACATAATCCAGACCGATCTTGTGGCAGAACTCTACGGAAGAAGGATCTCCGCCGTGCTCACCACAGATACCAACGTGCAGCTTAGGATTTACAGGCTTACCAAGCTTGATAGCCATCTCCATCAGCTTGCCGACACCGGTCTGATCCAGCTTAGCGAACGGATCATTCTCGAAGATCTTGGTGTCATAGTAAGCGTTCAGGAACTTACCTGCATCATCACGGGAGAAGCCGAAGGTCATCTGGGTCAGGTCGTTGGTACCGAAGCAGAAGAAATCAGCTTCCTTAGCGATCTCATCGGCAGTCAGAGCTGCTCTGGGGATCTCGATCATGGTACCTACTTCGTACTTCATATCTACACCGGCAGCTGCGATCTCAGCATCAGCGGTCTCTACAACTACCTTCTTAACGAACTTAAGCTCTTTCACTTCACATACCAGAGGAATCATGATCTCGGGCTCTACATTCCAGTCGGGATGTGCCTTCTTAACCTCGATTGCCGCACGGATAACAGCCTTGGTCTGCATCTTGGCAATTTCAGGATAAGTAACAGCCAGACGGCATCCTCTGTGACCCATCATAGGGTTGAACTCATGCAGGGAAGCGATGATGGTCTTAATCGTCTCAACGCTCTTGCCCTGTGCCTTGGCCAGCTTCTCAATGTCAGCTTCCTCGGTAGGAACGAACTCATGCAGAGGCGGATCCAGGAAACGGATGGTAACAGGGTTGCCTTCCAGAGCCTCATACAGCTGCTTGAAGTCGTTCTGCTGATAAGGCAGGATCTTCTCCAGTGCTGCTTCTCTCTCCTCTACAGTATCGGAACAGATCATCTCACGGAATGCTGCGATTCTGTCCTCTTCAAAGAACATATGCTCAGTACGGCACAGACCGATTCCTTCAGCGCCCAGCTCACGAGCCTTCTTAGCGTCTGCGGGAGTATCTGCATTGGTACGAACTTTTAACTTACGATATTTGTCAGCCCAAGCCATTACACGGCCGAACTCACCGGCGATGGTAGCATCAACAGTCTTGATCTCGCCATCATAGATGTTACCGGTAGTACCATCGATGGACAGCCAGTCACCTTCATGGAAGGTCTTGCCAGCCAGAGTGAACTGCTTGTTCTCCTCATCCATAGCGATGTCGCCACAACCAGATACACAGCAGGTACCCATACCACGAGCAACTACTGCTGCGTGAGAGGTCATACCACCACGAACGGTCAGGATACCCTGGGAAGCCTTCATACCGGTGATATCTTCGGGAGAGGTCTCCAGACGTACCAAAACAACTCTCTCTCCTCTTGCATGCCATTCTTCTGCATCTTCTGCGGTGAATACGATCTTACCACATGCAGCTCCGGGAGAAGCACCAAGGCCCTTGCCGATAGGAGTTGCAGCCTTCAGAGCAGCGGTGTCGAACTGAGGATGTAACAGAGTATCCAGGTTACGAGGATCGATCATTGCAACTGCCTCTTCCTCGGTTCTCATGCCCTCATCTACCAGATCACAAGCGATCTTCAGAGCTGCCTGAGCGGTTCTCTTACCGTTTCTGGTCTGTAACATGTACAGCTTACCATGCTCAACGGTGAACTCCATATCCTGCATATCTCTGTAGTGATCTTCCAGAGTCTTACATACTTCCTGGAACTGAGCAAATGCCTCAGGGAATTTGTCAGCCATCTCAGCGATCTTCATAGGTGTACGAACACCTGCTACTACGTCCTCGCCCTGTGCGTTGGTCAGGAACTCACCGAACAGTCCCTTAGCGCCGGTAGCCGGATCTCTGGTAAATGCAACACCGGTACCACAGTCATCACCCATGTTACCGAATGCCATAGACTGAACGTTAACAGCAGTACCCCAGGAATAAGGGATATCGTTGTCACGACGATAAACGTTTGCACGAGGGTTGTCCCAGGAACGGAATACAGCCTTGATAGCGCCCATCAGCTGTTCCTTGGGATCATCAGGGAAGTCTACACCGATCTTAGCCTTGTACTCAGCCTTGAACTGACCAGCCAGTTCCTTCAGATCGTCAGCGGTAAGCTCAACGTCCTGCTTAACACCCTTCTTCTCTTTCATTGCATCGATCAGCTGCTCGAAGTACTTCTTACCTACTTCCATAACAACGTCGGAATACATCTGGATAAATCTTCTATAGCAGTCCCAAGCCCAACGGGGGTTGCCGGACTTCTCAGCGATTACGTTAACAACGGTCTCATTCAGACCAAGGTTCAGAATGGTATCCATCATACCGGGCATGGATGCTCTCGCGCCGGAACGAACGGATACTAACAGAGGATTCTCGTGGTCGCCGAACTTTTTGCCGGTGATCTCTTCCATCTTAGTAATGTACTCGTTGATCTGACCCTGGATCTCTTCATTGATCTCGCGTCCATCTTCATAATACTGTGTACATGCCTCTGTTGTAATGGTGAAGCCCTGAGGAACCGGCAGACCAATGTTGGTCATCTCAGCCAGGTTTGCACCCTTACCACCAAGCAGTTCGCGCATGTTTGCATTACCTTCGGTAAACAAATATACCCATTTCTTCATACTTCTTTGTCTCCCTTTTTATAATATTTTTGACAAAACTTTGTAACCCAAACCACTACCGGAGCATTTCGGCTTCGGTTTTTAGTACTTTGATATTGTAACAATCTACCAAAGGAATATCAAGACGAAATTGATAATTTTTTGACAGAGTACCGATTTTCGTGCACAATGTTGAAAACAGGTATAACGTTTTTGTTTGTTTTGTCTAGTACTTTAGTATTATGTAAACGCTTACATTTGTTCAACTTTCTTTGTATGATTTTAAAAAAACTCCCACCGGATTTTTCCGGTGGGAGTCTTCGCACTTTTATTCCATATACAATTCTAATCCAGCATGCCGTCTTTGATCACATTGTGGTCACGCAGCAGTTTTTCCACTACAGTGCCTTTCACTACGCGGAGCAGCGGCTTCTTCAGTGCATTTAAAGGTCCGGGCAGTTCGATCTCCAGAGGAGACATGCCATCCATCAGCTTCACGCTGCTGTCCAGAAGCTCTCTGACGTCATAGACACTGCCCCATACCTCAGGCACACCTCTGTCTACACCTAACAGTCCGTAGACAGCCTCCATAGCGGTTCTCACGGAATACTCTGTGGTGAACACGGTGTCTCTCGGGGTCTCTGCGAACTGACCTAAGAAAGCGAAGTTCACGCAGCCGTCGGGAATGACATCGGGACGGTCACCCTTGGTTCTGGGCATGAAGAATGCGGTAATATAAGGCATCATGGTAGGTACGCAGACTGCGCTGTGCTCTGCCAGATCCTCGATATCTTCTACGGGCACACCTAAGTGATACAGCCACTCTTCAGTGATCTCCTTACCGGTACAATCCTTCATGGGCTTCTTAATATAATCGCCGGGTACGTCGGTGAACAGGCCGTATACCCATACACATACCTGATTCTTGTCCTGTTCCTTGAACTGTCCCTGACGATTGATGGTCCAGCTCATGAGCCACTTGGAATCCTGACAGCTTACGATACCGCCGGTTACGACCTTACCGCTTCTGGGATCACGCTTACAGATATTGGTGATATAAGGAATGATCTTGTCATCCAGTGTGGTCACGGTAGCGGATTCCCAGTTGGTCTTGGAAACATCAGAACAGAACTTCTCGGGATGTCCGAAGGAAGGATCCTGTTTTGCGATATTTTTCCACAGGCTCCATACACCGCTGGTACGAACCTCTGCGTCACCGTTGGGTGCATGGTTCTGGTCGCCGTAGATGGTACCCTCGGTACAGCTTCCGTTGGTAACGAATACCAGGTCGTTCTCGGTGAGGACAATGCCCTTCTCTACGCCTTTTACCTTGCACTCAATAGCCTTTGCCACCTTTTTACCGTCATTGATATCAAAAATAACATTTGTCACTTCGGTGTTGAACTGGAAGTCCACACCTGCTGCCTCCAGATACTTCTTCATAGGAAGGATCAGAGACTCGTACTGGTTGTACTTGGTGAACTTCAGGGCACTGAAGTCAGGCAGTCCGGAAATATGATGGATAAATCTCTGGAAGTAAAGCTTCATTTCCAGTGCGCTGTGCCAGTTTTCGAAAGCGAACATGGTTCTCCAGTATAACCAGAAGGTGGAGTTAAATACTTCATCATCGAAAACATCTTCAATGGTCTTGTCATACAGGTCCTCGTCCTTGGTCATGAACAGCTTCATGATCTCCATGCAGCCCTTCTGGCTTAAGTTGAACTTGCCATCGGTATGGGCATCCTGTCCACAATCCTTCGTTGCACGGCACAAAGAGTAGTTGGGATCTTCCTTGTTCAGCCAGTAATACTCATCCAGCACGCTGGCTCCGGGTACTTCCAGAGAGGGAATACTGCGAAACAGATCCCACAGACATTCGAAATGGTTCTCCATCTCACGTCCGCCACGCATGACGTAGCCTCTGGTAGCATCATAGATACCATCACAGGCACCGCCTGCGATATCCATTGCCTCTAAGATATGGATGTGGGAACCGGGCATCTGTCCGTCACGTACCAGGAAGCATGCTGCTGCTAAAGATGCCAGTCCGCTGCCTACGATGTAAGCGTTCTTCTCGTCCACTCCAGCAGGCTTCTTAGGTCTTGCGAAGGCCTCGTAGTTACCATTGGAATAATAGATGCCTTTGCTGTTCTTGTCGTATCTTCCAAGCTCGGTGTTGCGGTAGTCTTTCTTGGCTGCCTTGACGGCTGCCTTTCTCTCCTCCTTTTTCACCTCTGCCTTATGTCCTTTGGTTACTGCTGCCACTGCGCCTGCACCTACGGCCAGTGCTGCCAAGCCCAGTCCAATATTATTCTTTTTTGCCATAATGATTACCACCTTTCTTTGATGACTCTCAAATGTTTTTCTGTTTACAAGTAGTATCCTACTTCTTTTTTATAAGAAAACCAATTTACAAAAGAGGGCAAATGATAAAGTTTTTATCATCCTGCCCTTTTTGTAAAGTACTTATACTATTTCAGTACTATTTCAGAATTTCTTTTCCGTGTGCTCAAAATTCTCGATGGAGCGGCTGATGTTTCCGTAAAGAGTGATTGCCAGCTCTTCAACGATCTTATGATAATCGTCCTTCATTCCCCGATCGATCCAGTCTAACATCACACCCACAAAACCGTATTTGTAAAATCCGGCAATGAATTCCTTATGCTCCTCCGCCACCTGCATACCGGCGCATTTTTCCTCCACCACATCCACAATGAGCTGATAGGTCAGCTTGTTTAAGTAGCTTTCGATCTTCTGTCTGTCCACGCAGCGGTAGACATTCATAATGAAAGGTTTGTTCTCCTGCACTGCCTCAAAAATCTGACAAAGGCCTTCCTGCCAGTTCTCGTAGGTCTTCTTTCCCTGCAGTGCCCTCGTGCCATCCTCCACACAGACCCACTCTACCAGATCGTAAATATCTTTGAAATGATAATAAAAAGCCATGCGGCTGATACCGCAGTCCTCTGCAAGCTCGTTAATGGTGATCTTATCCAGAGGCTTCGTGAGAAGTTCTTTTTTCAAAGCTGCTTCCAGTGCCAGTTTTGTTATATTGGCCATAGCCTGTCCTCCACTGTTTTTATGTATTAGCTTCACAGGATATTATTCGCTAATGTTGCCGTTCGTCAATCATGCAAGCATGCTGACTCACTTGCGTTTATTATATTGTACGACAATAGCCTTAAAATGGGCAAATTAACTTTTTATTAAAAAACTCTTGCTTTTTGTAAAATTCCATGGTATTATCTTATTTGCGTTTCGGGGTGTGGCTCAGCTTGGTTAGAGCGCCGTCTTAGGGAGGCGGAGGTCGCGAGTTCGAATCCCGCCACTCCGATTCATTAAAAAGTCCTTGATTTCAAGGACTTTTTTGTGTTACGTTTCATGTTGTATCATGGTACTTTTCTGATTTCCTCTAAGTTTCCTTTTGGTGTTTCCCTATAGCCACATATGCGCATTGAATCTTTCTGTTTGAAAGTCATCGGGGTGCACTGTAGAATTTTGGTAGATTACGCCCCACTATCAAAACACTAACGGGGCTTATCTAAAACATTTAAAGATTTACGCCCCGCTTTCAGAACGCTAACGGGGCTTATCTGAAACATTTTAAAGATTTACGCCCCGCTTTCAGAACGCCAACGGGGCTTATCTGAAACATTTTAAGATTTACGCCCCGCTTTCAGAACGCCAACGGGGCTTATCTGAAACATTTTAAAGATTTACGCCCCACTTTCAGAACGCCAACGGGGCTTAGCACAAAGAAATTATAAATTAAGCCCCAGTACTCAAGATTTAGCGGGGCTTAACAAACACAATTTCAGCATGCTTATGAGCTCCACTTAATCATCCAGACACTCCTTTCCCATCTACCTCGCTGAAAAATTTTTCTATCAGTCTGTTTACTTCATCCGGTTGGTCAGTATTGGAATTATGACCGGCCTTTTTTATCCATTTAAGCGGTAAACCTGCTCTCTGATGCCATTTCTTATTATAGCTTTTTGCTGAACCTGCTTTATCCTTTTCTCCACAGATAAGAAGTGCCGGACAACTGATACGATATGGCAGATCTGCTTTGATTGCCTCAGCAAGCATTCTGTACCCAAAACCGGCGAGCCTTGCATATTCTTCAGGATCTGAATCATAGGACATCATCATCTTCCGCATAAGATTCTGACCATAATCCGTCTCTGCGCACCCTCTTGACCCTGCCCTAAGAAGCACTTTCCATGGATATATCCTATATAATGGCTCTGCTCTTTCAAGAAGCCATATTTCCACTGCGGTCATATAAGACTTTTGAAGAGGTGCAGAATCAATGGAGATAAAGCCTTTTATCTTATCCGGATATAATTCCATATACATTTGAGCTAGATATCCCCCCATAGACTGACCGATAATTATGGGATTATAAATTTCTTCTTTTACTAAGATTTCATAAAGCCATTCTGCCATGTCAGACAGACTGTAATTATTCGTAAATGGTCTGGATAATGCATGTGATGGTGCATCCCATACAAACACATTCTGTTTCTTCTCAAAATATTCTGTCTGCTTTTCAAAAAGCCTATGGTCTGCCGTAAGTCCCGGTAAAAACACTAACGTAATTTTCTGTTTATCTATTATATTTACAAAATAATGAATGCAGCCACAGGATGTATTATAACTGTTTTCTGTCATTTCCCGTCCCCTTTCCATAAACCATTTCCCAATGATTTATCCTTCATATGCCACCTTCATTGACCGATTAACAGAAGACCTCATTGGATATCTCATTGACCTGCCTTAGCTTGTTTATAAAGCAGACCGCCTTTAATAAACAATAATAAGAACATTACGGTTATCGCATACGGCTCTCTTGCCATAGCCAAAAACAAAACAGCAATTATACTAAGTCCTACAGACAAAGCGGTAATTATCTTTTTACCTTGTTCAAAATTGAAATAGACCATCAGTATTTTTACAATTCCTATAATCGTTAAACTAACAAACAATGCCCAATAAACGCTCCTTCACATACGTGATACGATTCGTATCATTCCCGCAAACCATACTAGTGTCATGAATGCTCTTTCACATACTGTAAAAATTCCGGTGTCTTTGACCAGTATTTTACACCCCAGTTTTCAAAATTCCATTCTTCCATGTAATCATTGCACTCGAAATCCACATAATATATTTCTTCGTTATGTACAACAAAATTCGTTGGAAAATAATCAATATTCGTATTGGCAGCATATAACAGTGCACACATTCTATGCAATTGCTCGATATAGTCAGTTTTCATCTTGTCTTCTAAAACCAACTGATAGATGGTGTCACCGTCAATAAATTCCTTCAAAATGCGTTCATTTTCCACATCTGTTTCAAGCATGACTGGCATTTTTATTCCGATTTCTTTTAATTTCCTGTAATCCCTGATTTCTGCCTCAAGCTTGTTTCCGAACTGATAATAATCACAAGGTTCATGATGTATCTGTTTCAAAACATACCTGTTATTTCCGGACTCTGCCAAGTAAGAATATCCACCTTTCCCCTTTCCCAGCAATTTAATTATTGTATAGCTTTTCCCATTTACGGTCATTTCTTTATTCATGTGTTTTCACCTCTGTTCTACACCGCATTGATTTCTGAATTTTAAAATTCCGCAAACCTTTCCCGGCTTGCGGAACCTTCCAAACATATTATAATTTTTCCACGCACCGGATCAGTGCATCCACATTTTCTTCCCTCGTGGCCCAGCTGGTACAGAAACGTACACAGCTGTGTGTGGCATCGATCCGCTGGTCATAGCTGTACTCGAACTGTTCTGAAATCTTTGCCAGGTGTGCATCCGGCACAATGACGAAGATCTGGTTCGTCCGGTTGGGTGCCAGATAAGTGTAACCCTTTGCCGTAAATGCTTCCCGCAGCTTCTCCGCCATGGCAATGGCATGGGCGGAGATCACCTGATAGAGTCCATCAGTGAAAAGAGCGTCAAACTGCAGACCCAGCAGTCTTCCCTTGGCAAGCATGCCGCCGTTCTGCTTGATGAGATATCGGAAATCCTGTGCAAGCTCCGGATTTTTGATCACTACTGCTTCTCCGAACAATGCGCCGACCTTGGTTCCACCGATGTAAAAGACATCGCAAAGCGCTGCGATCTCCGGTAATGTCAGATCATTGTCCGGCGCTGCCAGTCCGTAGCCCAGTCTGGCGCCATCTAAGAACAGATACAGTCCGTATTTGTGACAGGTCTCGGACAGAGCGGTCAGTTCCGCTTTGCTGTAAATGGTTCCCACCTCTGTGGGATTGGAAATATATACCATTTTCGGCTGTACCATGTGCTCAAAGCTGTCGTTGTGAATATGGGCTTCGTAAGCCTCTGCTACCTGCGCTGCCGTGATCTTACCGTCAGGGCTCTCTAATCCCAGTACCTTATGTCCGCAGGCTTCCACTGCACCGGTCTCATGGACATTGATATGTCCCGTGACAGCGCAGAGCACGCCCTGGTGCCTGCGAAGTGCCGCATTGATCACGGTGACATTGGTCTGGGTCCCACCTACCAGGAAATGTACTGCCAGGCTGTCATCCCCACAGGCCTTACGGATCTTCTTGCGCGCCTCTTCACAGTATTTGTCCTCGCTGTAACCCGGTGTCTGCTCCATATTGGTCTGCACCAGACGCTCCAGCACCTTCGGATGCGCTCCCTCGTTGTAATCACACTGAAATAATATTTTCTCACTCATGCTTTACTCTCATTTATATCGCCTTTCTTATAAAGGCGCTACATCCTTTCTGCTACTCTGTTCCGATGCATTGTCGCCATTTTTCTCCCGTCACCCTCATTCCCTTGTGACCCTAGAGTAACCTGCCTCGGTAGCCGTTTTGTAATCATTGCCTTTTCAGTTCCTTCATCAGTCTTTGGTCTCCAGTACCTTTACCAGATACTCCCACACTCTCTTCGTGGAGGAAATGCTTAAAGTCTCTTCTGTCGTGTGAATATCCTTCATATCGGGTCCCATGGATACGCAATCCAAATCCGAAATCTTGCTGCCTAACAGTCCGCATTCCAGGCCTGCATGGATAGCCTCCACCTTGGGCTCGGTGCCGTACATTTCCGCATACAGCTTCACCATTTTTTCCCGCAGTGGAGAATGCACACGATATTTCCAACCGGGATAATCTCCGGTCACCACGTAATCGCCGCCTGTCAGTTCCACCAGTGCAGAAAGCTTTGCGATCAGGTTATCCTTCTCACTTTCTACGCTGCTTCTGACAGAATACTCTGCCCGCAAAACTTCCGCATCTGCTTTCAGTATGCCCAGATTCAGAGAAGTCTGTACCAGCCCCGGCATATCTGCGCTCATCGCCTGTACACCGTTGGGCGTTGCCTGTAAAAAGGCTGCCACTCTTTTTGTCTCTTCCGGTGCGGCACAGGTGATTGTCTCTGCAGTGTCTGCTAACCTTTTTGCGGTTACCTTTATGTCCGGATCCTTGGTGGCAAGTTCGTCAGCCAGTTCTGCTGCCAAAGCTGCTACCTGCTGCGTTAAGCTTTCTGTATCTTTTTCCTCTACTACGACAACCGCTTTCGTCTGTCTGGGAATGGCATTGTCTGCCAGCCCTCCGTCCGCAGATACCAGTCCTACGGGCATTTTCTCAGACAGCTTCCACAGAAGTCTTCCCAGGATACAATTGGAATTGCCTCTTTCCTTGTGGATCTCTCCGCCGGAATGTCCCCCTAAGAGACCGGAGACTTCCAGCTCATAACGCACGCCCGTAAGCTCCTGTTTTTTCATCGGAAAACGGCAGTTCACTCTGGCACCACCGGCACAGCTGGTCAGGAAAATGCCTTCGTCCTCGGAATCCAGATTGATCATGCGATGTCCCTGTAACATAGACAGGTCGATCTCTCTGGCTCCGTCCATCCCGACTTCCTCATCCACCGTGATGATCACTTCCAGACGGGGATGCCTGATCTCTTCGGAATCCAGCAGAGCCAGTGCGTATGCTACAGCGATGCCGTCATCTCCTCCGAGGCTGGTACCCTCTGCGTAGATATTGTCTCCGTCAATGCCGATCTTCAATCCTTCCGCCTTCATATCCATGGTGCAATCCGGTGTCTGCACCGCTACCATGTCCATATGTCCCTGCAGGATCACTACCGGCTCATTCTCGTATCCGGGAGTTGCCTCCTTGACAATGATCACATTTTTCATGGCATCCTGTATATAGAAAAACTTATGTGCTTTCGCAAAATCTACCAAAAAATCACTGATCTGATCCACGTTTCCGGATCCGTGAGGGATCTTCGTGATCTCTTCAAAATAGTAAAACACTTTCTTCGGTTCTAAATTCGCTAAAACAGCCATTTTTATTTCCTCATTTCTGTTCTTTGTTTGGATCCATTTTTCCTGCAGATCGTCCTATGCAATCTCAAAGCTCGTAACGATCCGCACAATCCCAGTATAAGTATTTGCTATTTTTCTGTCAAGAATAGAAAAAGGCACACGGATTACGCATAATGATATTGTTTCCTCTTCGCAATCAAAAAACCGATGGTCACGAACAGCGCTAGAAATTCCGCAATCACGATGGACAACCATACGCCGGTAATGCCGATCAGTCCCGGCAGGATCAACACGATAATGATCTGGAACACAAAGGTCCGCAGGAAAGAGATTGCTGCAGACACTGCTCCGTTATTCAGTGCCGTGAAGAAAGAAGATCCCCAGACATTCATGCCTCTCACCAGGAATGCGATAGCATAGATCCGAAATCCCCAAGTCGTCATCTCTAGCAATTCCTGGTCATAGCTTGCAAAAATCTTCACCAACGGCCCTGCCAAAATCTGGGAAGCCGTAAGTAATATCACACCGCAGGCCGAGATGATGACCAGACTTTTCCGGCACAGATTCTTCAATTCCGCATGATTGCCGGCACCGTAGTGGAAGCTTACGATAGGTGCAGATCCCAGGGAATATCCGAGATACAAGGTCATGAAGATAATATCCACATACATAATGATACCATATGCCGCCACGCCGTTTTCTCCGGTCGCTTCCATCAGCTGAAAGTTATAGAGCACACCGACAATGGATGTAGACAGATTCGTCACCAGTTCGGAAGAACCGTTCATGCAGGTCTGCCAGATGACTTTTCCGTGCCACTTTGTCTTTCCAAGTCGCAACAGACTACTGTTTTTTCCGGCAAAATAGATGATTGGGATTACTCCACCGACGACTTGTCCTGCCGCCGTTGCCAGCGCCGCTCCGGCCCGGCCCGGCGGGGCCCACCGCCCCACCCCCCCCCTGCCAGTCCCAGGGGGAATACCACGATCAACACATAATCCAGCACCGCATTGGTCAGTCCCGCCAGGACATTGATCTTCAGGCTGAGTGTCGGTTTCTCCGCTGCGATGAAAAAGCTCTGAAACAAATACTGCATGACAAATGCCGGTGTGGATAAAAACAAGATACGGGAATATAACACACAATCCGCCTCCAGATTACCGCTTGCTCCCAGTGTCAATGCGATCTGCGGTGCAAATGCATATCCGATCAGTCCCAGGACAACAGACACAGCCAGTGTCACGTATACGATCAGAGAAAAATATTCATTCGCCAGTTCCTTTTTCCCCTCTCCCAGAGTCATGGATACCACAGCACTTCCGCCGGTCCCCGCCATGAAACCGATCGTTCCTACGCCCATCAGCACCGGCATCACCAGATTCAGCGCTGCAAAAGGTGTTTTCCCCACAAAGTTAGACACAAAAAATCCGTCTACAATACTGTAGATTGAAGTACATAACAACATTAAAATGGATGGTGCCACGAAACGCAGCAATCGTTTATAGTCAAAATGATCTGATAATTGTATTTTCATAAAACCCCTCATTTCTGAGTGAAGCATATTTTTCACACTACTCTCTTTCTTTCTTGATATTTGCAATTTCCTCCCGGAATAATTCTGTCTGCCTTTTCATGATCTGCAGGAACTTTTCCATTTCCTACATGGAAAGAAAGTAAAATTCAAATTCACACCAGAGCAAGAATAAAAAAAGTCGCAATCTGCACTCAAAATTCAAAGTACAGATTGCGGTTTCTATTATTTTTTAGAATTTACCATTCTCATTCTGCCAAGTAGACTGATCGGCTATTGTCTCCATAACATCCCAAAAAGTCCTGATGATTAATCAGTTATCACCTGATAGAATTTATAATTTTTTATCATTTTCGGCGCATCCAGTCTGCATACCAGAACACGATCTCTGCAATATGATGCAGATCGCCTTCTTTGCTGGTGGCTCTCCAGTTTTCTTTATAAGCCATAAACCAGCATTCTAACTTTTCTGCCAGCTCCAGACCTTTTTGCATATCAAAACTTCCCGTTTTTTCCATGCTTTCTGTCAGGAGTCCTATGGCATTCCAGATACCGATCCCCTGCAGTGTCACGGATAAAAGCTGCATCTGTTTTTTGGTTTCCGGCATCGCCTGTGTGCTCTCCAAAAGTTTTTTGTATACATCACGCAGGGCATCTGCTGCAGCATCTACACCCGCCTGATCCACACCGCGGAACAGATCTTCGCCATCTTCGAGTTCATGCTTTAAGCACCGGTTCTCATAATACATGACAGCTTCTCTCCACTGAAATACCGACTGCCCGCAGATTTCTGCCAGATGGGAAACATAATTTCCGGTAGTATCCCCATACTCGATCCGTGAGATCATACGGTTTAACTCTGCGAATGGTATCTCCTCTCCATTCCATGAAAATACAGCACCATAGATCATCCCCGGAACAGAAAATGCCGGATCATTAACGTGTCCAAAATCTCCCCAGTCTGTGTTCAACACACCGATGCCATGATATTTTGCCGCATAACCGCACATTCTTGTAATATTTTTATAGGAATTTTCTATTAAGTTTGCCCACTGGTTCCAGCCACATACACCCGGACACAGATACTGCACTGCACCCGTCTGTGCAATCGCCCTCGTCTCATCTTCCCTCTGTTCCGGTGCATATCCCCAGTTCAGGCAGATCATGCTCTCAGGCAGTTCCTTCATCAGTTCCGGCGAATTCCAGATGATATCGCCCCAGAACATCGGGATTTTCCCATTTTCTACCAGAAATTGTGCAAGTTCCTTGACATAGTCAATATAAAGCCGATGGACGCCACGCTCTTCTGCATGTTTTTTCGATTTATATTTGCCAAGGCAGAATGTCTCATCCGCACAGATATTAAATTTATCCGAAGTAAACAACTGCATATATTCCACGATCATCTTTTTGATCAGAGGAAGGGAACGCTCATCGGAGACATTGATCGTATGATACCGCATCCGGTTCCAGAAGGAAAACGGTTCCTTCCAGGAATCCTCCATCTCGCAGAGATCCCCATATGTTTTTGTGGAGAGCAGTGTGCACAGATGTCCAAAACTTGCCAGCGACGGAACCAGTTCAATATGACGTTCCCGGCAATAACTGTCAAGTTCGCGGATCTCCTCTGCCGTAAGCGGAGTCTGATCCCTCCACATTTCCGAAAAGTCACGGAACAGATAGGTATGTTCCACATAAAGCTGAAGCTGGTTTAATTTATAGCGGCACATCCTGTCTGCAATTTTTTTGAGTTCTTCGAGTTTTAATACACGTCCCCTTGTCTGGTCAAAATAATAACCACGGTTTGGCATATCCGGGGCATCCTGAATCTGTACACAGGGCAGTATCCCGCCACACTGCTGTACGATCTGGCAGAAGGTCTCCACACCATAAAGCACGCCAGCCCCGTCGCCGCCTGAAATCTGTCCGCCTTTTTCGTCGATCGTGATCTCATATGTCTGCTCTGGTAATGTTTTTACGATCCCAAGAGAGAGATCCCCCTCCCTTACTTCCCCTACGGAAAACGGCAGGATAAGCCCCGTTTCCTGCCTGATCGCCTCCTGCAGTCTTTTTGCTGCATGCATCTCTGTCTCTGCCACCTCTTTTGACATCACAATATGTGTGCTGTGGCAAAGCAGCATCTGTCCGTCCTGTTCTTTGATTGTTTTTGGCTTTGGTAATAAATACATAATTTTGTCCTCCTGCTGTCAGAATTTCTTCCTATTCTTCAAAAATTATTTTTCCACTATCCATTAAAAGTATTTTACTCTTATAAATCTTTGCACCACTCTCATTAAAATACCGGAATTTATCCGCATCCATAACGATTTCAAATGCCTTCTGACTTCCTTTTTCCACTTTCATCCTGGAAAATGCAACCAGTTCCCGCTCTCTTGGCACAAGTTCACCGGACAACACTTTCCGGTAGCATTGCAGCACTGCCGTATCATCTATATTTCCTTTATTCTTTACAATTCCTGAAATAATCCACACATCCTGCTGCTTTTTAAGACAGATATCCATATACTCCATGTGGGAATATCCCATTCCTTCCCCAAATGTATACAAAGCTCCCTGTTCCATATCACAATAGCGCATTGCCGGATAGGACACCGTATGGTTATAGTACACCGGAAGCTGTCCGCAGTTTCGCGGAAGGGACACCGGCAGTCTGCCGGACGGTGCATATTTTCCAGACAACAGCTCCGCGATTGCTTTTCCTCCCATCGGTCCCGGATAAAAAGCATATAACAGTGCATCTGAATCCTGTGCAATTTCAGGGATTGCATAAGGCCGCCCGGCAATGACTACGGAGATCACCGGTTTTTTCAGCGCACAGACAGCCGTAAACAGTTCGTTCTGGTTCCCGGGGAGCTGTAATCTGGCGGTATCCATGCCCTCCCCACAGTCCATCTCAAGTACTCCCTGTACTTTTGCCGCACCGTTTTCATCGAACAGTGCCCCTTTAAAGCGGCTCGATGATCCGCCTAATGCCAACACGATAATATCCGCATTTTCCGCAAGAGAAACAGCCGTCCCGACCTCATATCCATTATAACAGAGAACCCGGTCTTCACCAAATTCTTTTTCCATGCCGCTCTTTAACGTCTCATATCCTGCCCTGTCCATTGGAGGTGAATAATCACCGATCTGCCGGTAAATATCATCCGCATTTGGACCGATCAGGGCTATCTTTTCATTTCCACGGATCGGCAGTATGTTTTCATTTTTTAGAAGCACCACCGATTCACGCGCCAGCTCTTCTGATTCCTGGTATGCCCTCCCAGAAAATGAAACGCTGCCAGCTTCACTGTAAGAAGCGGTACGATTCCCGTTTTCATCAATATAAGGCTTATCCATCAATCCCTGCTCAAATTTCAAAGTGAGCACCCGGAGGACCGCCTGATCGAGTTCCTTTTCCGTGATAAATCCCTGTTTTAACGCCTCCTCTAACTTTGTATAACCTTCATCCCACAGACTGATATCCACACCTGCTTTCAGTGCAAGTGCTGCCGACCTGATATTATCTCCTGTCATAATGTCTAACTGGTCGATGGCGATGCCATCCGCCATCACGACCCCGTCAAACCCCAATTGTTCCCGCAGAATATCCTGCAGCAGATGTCTGTTGGCATGGCAGAATTTTCCGTCGATCTCGTTGTATGCAGCCATAATGCCTTTTACGCCCGCCTCACAACATGCCTTCGCCGCCTGTAAATGGATCTCCCACAGTTCCCTCTCTCCGATCCGCGCTGCGCTGGCATTGACCCCTCCGGTCGTCTCCCCCTGTGCACAAAAGTGTTTTGCAACCACTGCAACGCCCTCTTTCTGGATTCCTGTTACGATCGCCCGCGCGAGCTCTGCCGATAAATATGGATCCTCCCCATAACACTCCTCACTGCGCCCCCATCTTGGGTCTCTTAAAATATCCAGTGCCGAAACCAGTGCAAAATCCACGCCCATCTGCTTTAACTGCCTGCCGCACACCTGCCCTGCCCGCTCATACAATGCCGGGTCAAACGATGCACCTACTGCCAGATTGACCGGGAGCAGATATCCGTCTAACGCCTGATGTCCATGTGGACATTCACTGCTCAGTAAAAACGGGATCCCAAGACGGCTGTGTTCGATCACATATTTCTGTAACTGATTATACGCCTGCACCGAAAGTCCCCCCGCAAGCCCTGTCTCATAGTTTTTTTCCGACCATGGATCTGCACGGTAAAGACCATAAATCGTGCCGATCCCGCCCCATTTTTCTACTTCGTCCTTTAATTCCTGTGAAAAAACAATTTTTCCATCTTCTACATGGTAGATCCGAAAACCATATAAATGCTGGTTTAACTGTCCCACTTTTTCTGTTGCGGTCATCTGCGCAAGCAGCGCCTCTGCCCGCTTTCTGCTATCTCTCTCCATATCTGTCCTGTCATTTCTCCTTTATTTTTCGGCTGTATAATGCACTTGCAATAATTCCGAATGCAGACAAAATAAACACCATCTGTATGTTATCTACCGGAATGTTTAAAATCCTGATATCCTTTGCTAATGCCACAAATGTCGAGCCGAGCATGGATGAAAAAAATCCTACAAACCCAACCATTGTTGAGCAGAAGCTGACATAGCTGACACGATGTTCTAATGGTGCAAACGCAAACTGCATCCGGAATGTCGCAATATTGATGCCTCCCCAGGCAGCCCCGCTCACAGCCTGTACGACCGGAAGCCAATAGATACAGTTTTCTTTCGTCAGCAGTCCCCAGCCGATATATGCAACTCCCAGCATAAAAATGGACCCCAGCGTAACCAGCCTCCACGAACAACTGTCTGCTGCCTTCCCCCACAGATTTGCCGCCGCGATCCGCGCCACCGATGCAACCATATTCATGACAGTAATATAAAAATAAGACAGCCCCAGATTCTCTAACATATAAATAGAAAAAAACGGACTGGCAAAATTAGATGCAACACTCCACAGCAGGAAGAAAATCAATATATTGTGGTAATTCTGGTCTGTGAGCGGCATCTGTATTGCCTTCCTTATGTTCAGTGGCTCCACATGTTTCACATTTTCCGGTTCCCGGATCAGCGTGAGACAGGTAATGTCGACCGCGCAGATACCGATACATAAAATGCCGATCATCCGGAATCCCAGAATCTCCTGATCCGCGAAACGGTAGGCATCTAAAATTTTACTTAAGATCAGGGAACCGCCCGTGGACGCAACTAAAGTCAGCGAATCTTTCAGTCCGAGATATCTTCCCAACCGTTCTTTCTGCACCAGGCTGATCAGCCAGTTATTTGCCCCGGTGTTGATAAATGCCCCACAGAAATGTGCACAGGAATACAGCACCGCGATCACTGCCACCGAGATTTTCGCTCCTAACATCAATGTCGGAACAAACAGCATCATGAGCAGGCATAAGCGCTGGATGAGTGCAAACTCTACCGTGATCCGTTTGCTGCCTGCACGGTTCTCATAGACGACGGAGGAAAAAATCTGGATGGTATTCATCAGCGTCGGCAGTGCAGCTATGATCCCGGTCAATGCAGTCCCCGCCCCCACAAGATAGGCAAGTCCCGATAAAAATGCGCCGGAAGTAACCGTAAAAATCTGTGTGGAAGCGCATCCATCGAGGATAAAAAGTGCCCGGCTGGTCCGATACTGTTTTTCCGTAATATGATCGGAACACTCAAACATATGGCTTAATTTATTGGTCATAACGTAAATCTCCCTATAAAAAGAGAGGCATCCCACCGAACTCTCTTCGGAATCTGAATGCCTCTATATGATTTTAAACGAGTTTTACAGTAACAACTTCATACGGTTTCAGTTGTACACAAACCACTCCGTCTTTCAGCTCTAATTCTGCTTCTTCCTCCTCGAGCAGATTGCAGGCAAACGCTTTGTTGTAGTTCCCCTCAACTACAAGATTTGTCTTTGTGAGTGCATTTTCGCTCTCATACATACGGATAATGATGCCATGACCGGACTCTGCACACTTGATCGTCTCTAATACAACGTTGGACCTGTCCACAGATGCTTTTGACAACATGCTTCCCGGCTTTCCTCCTGCCACTGCAATAGCCGGCTGGTTCAGGTCATATGCCTGCTCCACAGTCTTTGCTTCCTGCCATTTTTCCGCATGCGGATAGATTGCATAGGTAAAATAGTGCTCTTCCTGATCTGCCACCGGATTCGGTTCGATGCCGGATTTAATCAGTGTCAGTGCCATATCAGAATCCTTCACGGAATGTCCATATTTGCAGTCATTTAACATGCTGACTCCGTAGTGACCTTCCGAGAGATCGATCCATTTCTGTCCGCAGCTCTCAAAACGTGCTTTATCCCAGCTCGTATTGGTATGCACTTTGCGTGTCAGATTACCAAACTGTACATCAAATGTTGCTTCATCGGTATGTACATTGACCGGGAAATGTACCTTTAACAATGTCTGATGCTCTTTCCAGTCCACATAAGTCTCAAATTCGATCCTTCTTCTGTCTGCATAGAAATGGATCTTCTGGCGGATCACAGAATTGCTTTCTTTCCGCTCCATCTCTAACGTTGCACGCACCGGACCGCACTCTGTCCATTCCATAGAAATCACATCATTGACATCCCAGTACTTTTCGGTATAGTAAATATCCACATCCCAGTTATCAAAGCACATCGGCTTATCCTCGTACATGCGGAACTGATTGCCTTTTTTGCCATCCTGCAGTACTTCCCTGTCGTTTTCCTTATCGTAGATGCGGTCAAAACGTCCCTCCGCATCCAGATGGATCGTATAAAACGGTGTCTCAAGCGTATGGTCATCCACAAGGACAAACGGTGTTTTCTGCTCAATTTCACTGGATACAGCCGCAAATGTCTTATATCCTTTTGACGGCAGATGCTCTACATAGACCACTGCACCTTCTGCAGTCTTCTGTACCGGATAGATCACGCCCTCTGCATCCTTTAACGCTTCCGCATGGATCTCCCCAAGTTCTACGATATCACTGCGGTCGTGTCCGGTTGTATTGAAAATAGTGATGCCTTCGCCATCTCCCACGAGCGCATGGAGACGTTCTTCTTCCAGTGCTTTGATCTCTTTCTGCAGTGCAGCATATTCTTCCTTTGTCACCTCATATACTTCATGGATCGCAGATCCAGGCAGAATATCATGGAACTGGTTGATCAGGACTTTTTTCCACATGCGGTCGAGTTCTTCTGCCGGATACGCTGCCTGTGCCTGTGCTAAAACGGACAACAGTTCCAGATCCATCAGCCCAAGCTCCGCCTTACGGTTGCTGCGTTTATTTCTCGCCATGGAGGTATAAGTTCCGCGGTGGTACTCAAAGTAAAATTCACCTTCCCATACCGGCAGGCGTCTGTCGCCTTTCACGCGCTCCTCAAGTTCTTCAAAATAGGTTCGTGAAAATTCCTGGCGTACTTTCGGAATCCCTTTGATTCCCTTTTCCATGCGGATCGAAGTCTCAAGCATTTCCCTGGTCGGACCGCCGCCGCCATCGCCGTAACCGTAGGAGACTAAGATATCGTTATTGATATCTTTATTCTGATAACGCATCCATCCTCCCATGATCGCATCCGGGTGCAGCATGCCATTATAGGTCGTAAAGTAATCTTTGATCGGCTGGCTCACGCCAAGGGTCGTGATCAGGTGTGTCAGCACCTCTGTTCCATCGATTCCGCGCCACATCATCGTATCGTAAGGCACTTTATTGAACTGGTTCCATGCCAGTTTGGTTGTCATAAAATAATCGATTCCGCATTTTTTCATGATCTGCGGCAGTGCCCCGGAATATCCGAACACATCCGGCAGCCAGAGGATACGGTTGTCCACGCCAAATTCCTCTTTGAAAAAGCGTTTGCCATGCATAAACTGACGGACGAGGGATTCTCCCGATGTCAGATTGCAGTCTGCCTCAACCCACATACCGCCTTCCGGCTCCCAGCGTTTCTCTTTGATTCGCTGTTTTGCTTTCTCGTACAATTCCGGATAGCGCTCCTTTAAAAATGCATATAACTGCGGCTGGCTGGACATGAACTTATAGTTCGGATACTCGTCCATCAGCTTTAACACGGTTGCAAAACTGCGTCCAACCTTTTCTCTTGTCTGTGCCACAGTCCACCACCACGCAACATCGATATGCGTATGTCCGATACAGGTTGCGATCACATCCTCATACCCTGCCATATCTTCATACAATGCTTTCCGGATATAAGCAGATGCTTCCCTCACACTCCGGTAAAAGTCTTCGGAATACGGGGTTCTTAAATCCAGCAGATTGATCGTCTCATTGAGCACATGCTCAATATCCTTGCGGTTTTTATCATCTGCCTCCATGCGGGAAAACGCTGCAAGCGGAACCCACAGGTCATAATAGAGTTTTTCGATCTCTGCATCGATCTCTTCGATCTGCGTGCGGAGCGCAAATTCCTCATGCATGATCCCGGTATATGCCTGCAGGTCGATGGTCAGTGTCTCTCCTGCTTTTCCGCTTCTCGTGATCAGGCACTCCCTGTGGTTCATATCGATCCCCTGATAAACCTCTCCGTTCACAAACACGATAAACTGCGGATTTCTTCCGTCATCCCACTCGTCGATCTGTGATGATATGCGGATCCATATGCTTTTGCCCTCCAGCTCCTCCGGAACAGTATAGGTTGTACGGAACCAGTAATGGCGGTCCTTGCCATACCAGTGCATAGTCTTGCAGTCAAAGTTTTCCCAGGCTGCCTCATCTTTTAACGCATCCTCCGGGTAAATAAAGCTGCCTTCCTTATACTCCCACTGTGTCAGCGGAAATACCTGTTTTACTTTTAATTTCTTAAGTTCGTTGCAAATTACACCGACTCTTTTGTCTAAGAAATCCATTCCGGCACCTCTCGCTCCTGTCTACTTTCTGATATAATCCAAAATTTCATCAACTGTTGTAAACGCCATTCCTGTCACCGTATCCGCGCATCCATAATAAATCGTGATTCTTCCCGTATCAGCATCTGCAAGTGCTGCACAAGGGAAAACAACATTCGGAACATCCCCGACACACTCATAATATTCATGCGGTGCTAAAACATATTCTTTTGAGCGCGCCAGCACTTTCCATGGCTGTTCTAAATCTAAAAGTGCTGCACCCATACGGTATACAAAACCATTGCAGGTTGTAATTACACCATGATAGATCAGAAGCCATCCCTCATCCGTCTTGATCGGAATCGGACCCGGGCCAACTTTGGTACACTGCCATGCAGATTCATCTCCCGGGATCGGGCTCATCACATGTCTGTGTCTGCCCCAGAACTCCATATCTTTACTGAAACTTACAAAAATATCACCAAACGGTGTATGTCCGTTATCGCTTGGTCTGTTTAACATTGCATACATGCCATTTATTTTTTCCGGGAACAGAACACCGTTCCGGTTACACGGCACATAGGCATTTTCTAACTGCACAAACTTTTTAAAATCAAATGTATAGGCAACACCGATGGTCGGACCGTGGTATCCGTTGCACCATGTGATGTAATATCTGTCCTCGATAAAACAGACTCTTGGATCGTAGCGGTATTCTCTTTTTAAGATTTCCTCATCCTCTCCCTCAAACTGGATCGGTGTATCCTCGATATCCCAATGGATACCATCTTTACTTCTTCCAACAAAAATATCCATGCTGATCGACCTGCTGTCACAGCGGAATACACCTGCAAATCCATCTTCAAACGGAACGACCGCGCTGTTAAAAACGCTGTTTGAAACTTTATTCCCACTTCTTCCGATGATCGGATTCTCTGTATAACGCCAAACCGGCATGGTGTATCCCTCCGGTTTCTCCTGCCATGGGATATTCGGCAGTGATCTTCCAATTATTTTACTCATATCTTCTCCTTTACAAAAAGAGCCGACACATAAATACAATTGTTTTGTTTTTATGCATCAGCCCTTTGTCATCTCATTTTTATTTCGTCATTCCCGCTATATCTCTTTTTCTGATATTAGTTTGCTGCGTCGATCTGAGCCTGTACTTTCTCAACGATATCATCAAATCCTGCTGCACGCATCTCGCTCATCATTTCCGGAACAGCTTTTTCTGGATCAACTGCACCTGTGTTAATCTCACTCTTATATCTGTTGTAAATCTCTGTACAGTTTGCCAGCTCATCTTCAAACTCTGTTGTATCGATAGAAATTGAAATAACCGGTGAAGCTTCTGCTTTCTCGTTCAGCTCTTTTACTTCATCCCATTGATTTGTCTCCTGGTCAGCCAACAGACTTATATTGAAGAATGTTCCCTGGCTGTAACCTGCCATAAACCACTGCTTGTCGGTTCTTTCAACCTTCTTGTCGGCTGTATAGTTGAAGTTGTCGCCTTCAAGTCCATAGTATAATGCATCTCTTACATAAGTATCAGAGTTTACAAGGTTTAAGAATCTTAATGCTTCCTCAGGATGCTTGCTGTTTGCAGAGATACAGTTGATGGATCCCTGTACAGAACCTCTGGATACTATAGTGTCTCTCCACTGAACGGCTATTGCATTGACACCCATGTTAGGACCCCATGTAGTCTGAGCTGCCTGGCTCCAGCCCTGTGCAATGTTACATACCTGATAAGTCGGAAGTTCGCCTAATGTTGCAGCATCCTGATTGATGTAGCCTTTTTCGAACCATTCGCGGTATATCTTCAGGTCATGCATTACATTTTCCTGTTCATAAGTAGCTACAACCTTTTTGGATGGATCATCATATGCAACACCGAGTGCGGGAAGTCCAAGTGCAAGATTGTCATAAACGGTAGTAACAAACTGGCATGGCGCATCAGATGCACGGTAAGTTACCGGCTGATTGGTTTCTTTATAGATCGTATCAAATGCATCGGTCAATTGATCAAGCTCTGTCAGATTAGTCACATCAAGTCCTAATTTGTCACACAGATCCTTATCCCATACAAAATATTGTGTTATAGAGCTGTCCTTATAAGTCGGGATACCATATATTTTACCATCTACACTTACTGCATCCCAGTAATCTTCAGGAATCAGGCTCTTGACATCAGGACAGTTTGCATCGAGCAGATCGGTAATGTCATAATAAGCGCCAAGTCTCACATCACTCTCATACACTACATCATTTGAGAAAATGATATCATAATCCTCTCCTGTATTGATGATGGTACTTCTTCTCTTCTCTCAGTCTCCCCAGGAGATGATCTCTACATCAATGTTTACACCAATCTTATCTGCGAGATATTCATTGATGTGTGCCTGCCATGCATCATAGTTATCAGGCTGGCCGTTACCAATCTGAATCCATTTTAATGTCACGATATCGTCAGAACTTTTTTCGTCTTTCTCGGTGCCGGAATCGGATGCAACAGATGAACTCGACGTATTGGATGTACCTGAATTTCCACATCCTGCTGCTGTTCCCATCAACATGCATCCAACAAGACCTGTTGCCATCATTCTTAAAACTCTTTTCTTCATACTTTACCCTCCATGTTTGAAATAAAATTATTTGTTCTGTTTCTTTATCTTCAGATGCTATTGCATCCGGGTTCACACAATCATCCTTTGACAGCACCTACTGTAAGTCCGGAGATGAAATATCTCTGGAAAAACGGATATACACAGGCAATCGGGATAACTACAAGTACTGCAATCGCCATGCGGATAGATTCTGTCGGCATTGAATTTTTATACTGCTGTAGTGAAAGCCCTGCGGTCGGATTACTTGCAATGTACTGGATATTCTGGATCATATTATTCAGTAATGCCTGCAATGATGTCAGCTTCTTTTCACTGATATATAGGGAAGACTGAAACCAGTCGTTCCAGTATCCAAAGCTTAAGAACAGTCCAATGGTTGCAAATACCGGTTTTGATATTGGTACAATAATCCTCGAAAAAATTGTAAATTCGGACGCTCCATCAATTTTGGCTGATTCCACAATGGAATCAGGAATCGTGGATTTAAAAAACGTCTTGGATATAATGACATTAAACGAGGATACAGCCAGCGGTAATATCAGACACCAGATTGTATTGCGGAGATTTAGAAAATTTGAAACCACTACGTAATTTGCAACCATACCACCGTTAAAAATCATAGGTATAAATACGACCCAACTGAAAAATCCTTTCAGTTTATATTCACTTCTTGATAAGACATATCCCATCGTTGTGGTCAGTGCAAGTCCAATCAATGTTCCTAAAACAGTGACAAGAGCAGAGATCAGAAGTGCATTTCCAATACTTTTACGTTCATTCCAAAGATAGGAATATGCACTTAACGATAATACTTTCGGGAAAAAGGAATACCCATGTGCCACAAGCTCACTCTCTTTTGTAATGGAAATAATAAATACCAGAATCACCGGAGTAACACATGCAAGTCCAAGGATCAGGAATATCAGGTTAAAAATAATATTGGTTGCCGGTTTGATCCGGTTTAATTTGTTAACTTCTTCTTTTTGTTTTGTCATATCAGCACCTCTTAAATGATCGCGCTGTCGCTGTCAATCTTTGAGACAATATAGTTTGCAAGTAAAATCGTAATGCAACATGCGATCGACTGGAAGAATCCGGCTGCTGCTGTCTTTCCGATCGCAACATTTGTCTGCAGTGCATTGTAAATATAAGTATCAAATGTGGAAGCAACTTTATAAAGCGAGTTCGGGATGCCCTGTGTCACCTGATAGAACAAACCAAAATCGGAGTAGAAAATTTTTCCAACATTTAAAATAAACATCATGATCACGATCGGTTTAATAGATGGGATCGTAATATATTTTGCCTGCTGAAATTTTGTCGCTCCATCGATCACAGCCGCCTCGTACAGGCTTCCATCAATTCCTGTAATACTTGCCAGATAAACGACCATGCTGTATCCGACTGTTTTCCATAGATTCATGATTACTAAGATCAACGGCCAGTATTTTGGATTGGAATACCACTGGATGCCCTGTCCTCCAAAATGTGTAATGATCTGGTTTAAAATTCCTTTGTCTGGAGATAAAAATGCAAATACAAAGTAACTTGCAACTACCCATGACATGAAATGCGGGAAAAACATCAGTGTCTGGTAAACTTTTGACTTAAACTTGCTGTAGATCAGGCTGATCATGATCGCAAGTGTAACCGGGATTACCAGTCCTAAAATAATAAATACGATATTATATAGAATGGTGTTCCGAAGCAGCATCGTAAATGCATTGGACTGTATAAAGAATTTGAAGTTATCAAACCCGCACCATTCACTGTGAAACAGGCTGTAAATAAATCCGTGTCCCGCTGACAGTTTGTAATTCTTAAATGCTATAATGATTCCAAACATTGGCAGGTAACTGAAGATGATAAACCACACCGCTGTCGGCAGCGCAAGGATCGTCAGTTCAGTATCATCTTTCGTCCACCTTTTTTTCTTTATATTGGTCTTTTTCCTGCCAGCCATTTTATCATCTCCCTCGTTGTTATTGCGTTATCATTTGTTGCATTTATAAGTTATCATTTTTCACATGTATTGTCAATATAATATCCTACTTTCTTGTTGCCTTTTCCGTTGTGCATAACATTTTATAGCTTTTTTTAGTTATTATTTACAATATAATTGACTTTTTTGTTATCTTTTGTTAACATATTATTGTAATTATTTAGATGTTAATAACGTAAATTAAAGTTTACATTATTAGTTAACTTTAATATCTTTTGCTCATGCACGATATTTGTGATATGATAAGAACGATACCAGAAAAGAAAGGAGTTTCTTATGTCGAAAGTAACGATGCAGGATATTGCAGACGCCCTTGGGACCTCCCGTGTTACCGTCTGGAAAACATTTAACCACCGTCCGGGTGTTTCTGATGAAATGAAGGAAAAAATCATAGCAAAAGCACACGAACTTGGATACGACAAACTTCCCTCTGAACCACATTTCACAGAGGTTCCAAAGGCAAAAACTGTTTCTTTGGTTGTTTCGCGCCCGGATTCCTCTATTTTTTGGACAAACATCATTCACCGTATGGCACAGGAACTTTCTTTATCCAACATCAACCTCATGTACACTTATGTTCCAACCTCATGCACTTCTGAATACGAACTGCCAGATGTGCTGAAAGATGATACCGTACAGGGAATCATTGTTTTAAACGTATATGATAAGCATCTTTTAACATTAATCAATGAACTTGAAATACCAAAAGTATTTTTAGATACCGTACCGGAGATCGAACTGAAAACGCTGACCGGAGATCTTTTATTAATTGAAGGGAAATACACAGAACAGCAGATCGTAGATCATTTATTTGAAAAAGGCTGCAGACGTATCTCTTTCATCGGGGATATCAATTATGCGCAAACGAACACCGACCGATATCTGGGTTTTTTGGAAAGTCTCAAAAAACATAACTTTCCGCTGATAGAAGATCTTTGTTTTACCGATTCGATCGGAATCGGGCATTATGGAGATTGTATTTTCAACTTTTTAGACAGCCTCGATCCAGATGTCGATGCGATCGTATGTGTCAGTGATTATGTGGCACATTATGTGGAAATGTATTTAGAGGAAAACCCACATCATTTCCATAACGATATCCTGCTGACCGGCTTTGACTGCAGCAAAGAGTATACGAATGTGATCAACAAAGTCACCACCGTAAATGTAAAGAATAACCTTCTTGGGAAACGCCTTGCGATGCAGATCGAATTTCGCATGAATTACCCAGATGCCCCGCCGGAGGCTTCCTATATCCGGTATGAGATCATCTATTCGGATATGCTGCTTCCATCCGGGCGCATGAATTGACAATAGATATCCGCCAGAAAAACGTGAAGGTCGAAAAAGCTTAAAAATCGCCTTTGGTGATTCTTCATTGTGGGGCTGCCGCACGCTTAGTGCGACAGCCCCATTTTTTTACCCAGTTTCAGGGTAATGGATGTAGAAAAAAGGCAGCAGCCGAAGCCAACTATCCTCTCCATCCGATTGTACGTATCTCATGTTTTCCTAACACGATTTCATTCTCTTCTTTCTGTAACCGGTCTTTTTCTAACAGATCATAGGTAAAAACCTCAGGCTGTGAGACAGTCACCGTCGTCTCTTCATCTGAAAGGTTGCAGAAACGCAGAATGACATCCCCCGTAAGCATACTGTGTTTCAGTGCGGTCGGAACTGCCTGTAAATGTTTCTTTTCTACAAACCGGTAAGTCTGTGGCAGAGTTCCTGTCTGTCTTTCCATTCCCGCGGTCTGCCAGTCTGTCTGGAACTGGTATGCCTCCTCATAGGAATGATAAAGTTCCTCCCCTGCGCCATGCGGGATGATCTCATATTCCGTGGTCTTTTCGCCCAGGCACTGTGCTTCCGGTGTTAAAAATACACCCCAGTCTCCCAGCTCGCGCACACCTCGGTGAAGTGTTACTGCGATCGTATTTTTTCCGTCACGCAAAATCTCATACTCTGCAAGACCTTTATTGGCGATGGTAAGTCCATATGCATCCTCATGCACATTGACAAAGCACTGCTGATGCTGGGCATTGCAAGGATTTTCCCATGTATCTGCCGGTACGTTCGGGCGTTTTGCCACCTCAAATACAGAATCTGCATAATGGAAATCTGTATGTAATCCCGTCTCAAAAAGGACGCGCAGACGGTGGTCTTTGATCTGGTTATTGAAAGCGGTCTTTACTTTCAGTCCTTTTCCGTACTTCTCTAAGGTATACTCTGTCACGATCTCAAATGGAACCAGATGACTGCCACGGGATGCCTTGCGGTATTTAAACTCTACAAGATCCTCAATCTCTTCTGCCAGCGTCTCATCGGCTGCATCCGGGAGCATCATCGTATGTTTCACACGGATTACGGCGCGGCATGCGTTATCTTCTGCCACTGTAATCTCTGCTTTCGTCCCTTTTGTAGTCACCGGTACGTCATTTACCGGGGCAAAGAAAATATATTCGTTTCCGATATCCCCGCAGTCCTCAAAGATACCAAGATCCTTGTATACATGACCAGTCTTTTTATCGGTCAGTTCCACAGAACCGTCCGGTTCAAAGTGTGCCTTTAAAAACGCATTTTCCATTGTATTCTCTGTAGTGATCAGTGAATTAGCCGTATTGATATCTTCTGCCTCTGCCAGCACATAAGTGTCCCATCCAAATGCCGGCACACCGGCTGCCTCCATGGTGATCTTTACGCGCTTTGCAATATATGGCTGGCGGAATTTATCTTTTGGCAGATCATAGTTAAAATGATTTGCCATTTCAGTGACAACCGCCGGGATCTCTCTTCCGTCTTTGTCAAGTACGCGGTATTCCGGGAGTTTCTTTTCATGCATGCGCGCTATCACTTCGGCTAACGGTGCCTCACTGAAATACATGCGGTCGGTTTCTAACTCCAGCTCCACAACACCTGTGCGGTCCCAGCCGGTCGTATTGACAACGACAAATGGAATGTTTCCTTCCTTCACTGCACTGGTATCAATCTTTCCTTTCAGATAATCCATACACATGGAAATAATGTGCAGTGCCACCTGTTCTGACTTTTCAAAACGGGTTACCATCTCGCGATGTACATCATCCACGCTGCATCCGCAGATACTGTCGTGCGGATGATTCTGCATCAGAAGTTTCCATCCATAAGTAAACAGATCCTGCGGATATTCCATCCCCTCTTTTGCCGCAATCGTAGCGAGCGGTTCTGCCACTTTCTCAAACAACATCTCACAGCGGACATTCCACTGTTTGATATAAATGCGGGAGGATGCTGTGTTCGCTAACGTATACCATCCATCCGTCTTCTGGCTGCGCAGTTCGCCTGTGATCGTGTTCAGATCGTCCGGCAGTTCCTTTTTTACCTGCTCCACATAACCGGTGAAATCAGAATGTACGAAATCCACATCCGGGTACAGCGCATTTGCCGTGCGGATGGCAGCTGACAGATCCGTCTGTACCGGCTGATGATCACAGCCATTCATGAATAAAAGCTGATCCGTACCGGCATAACGCAAAGCATCTGCAAGTTTTTTATCCCAGTACACTTTTGACTTTTCTTCTTCCACCGGCACTTCCGCGCCGTTGTTGTACCAGTTTGCAAATAAAATGCCAAGCACCGCAGAACCGTCTGCTGACTGCCAGTTCATCTCAGAATAGGCAGACTCATAGGCGTCGGCCGTCTGATTATTAAATCCGGTCGGTTTTACACCTCTTCCGAATACTGCCGTGTCAATGCCCGCCTTCTTTAAAAGCTGCGGTGCCTGTCCCACATTTCCAAAGGAATCCGGGAAGTATCCGATCTTTGTCCACTTTCCGCCAAATTCCTGTGCAAGTTTATACCCTATCTGTAAGTTCCTGACATTCGACTCACTGCTTGTCAGAAATTCATCCTGTAATACATACCATGGACCAATTGCAATCCTGCCATCCCCGATCAACTTCTGCAGGCGTGCGCGGTTTTCGGGACGTACCTGAAGATAATCTTCCAGCATGATGGTCTGTCCATCCAGATGAAAATATTTATATTCTTGATCTTTCTCCATAGTATCGATCAGTGTATCCATCATTTCGATATAAAGCATATGATGTTTTTCATATGGAAGATACCATTCTCTGTCCCAGTGTGTATGAGAAATAATATGCGCCTTTTTCATAGTGTTCTCCATTCCTGCCCATTTGGGGCATTACAAAAATCTCTGCTTCTGCCTGTTTCCATTGATATCCCATATTTATGCACAGGCACAGATATCTTTTTCAATCAAAGGGTTACTTTCTGTCCACAATAGTCCAGTACCAGTTCACAGAATACGGAATTTGCCCAGGAAAACCACGGACGTGTAAAGTCATCCGGGTGATCCACATGGAATGACTCATGTACCAGATCTGTCCCCGCATCACAGGCTGCGATCATCTCAAGCATTTTTAATTTTTCTTCCATGGAGTCAGAGGTAAGTCCCTGCATTGCCAGAGCCATCGGCCAGATGAAACGCGTGTATGTGTGTGGGCTTCCGATTCCCTCCGCGCACTCTCCGCTGAAATAATATGGGTTTTGGTCACTTAAGATCACTTTTCTAGTGTTCTGGTATCTCTCATTTTTATTGTCGCAATAGCCATAGTATGGCATCGCAAGAAGGCTTGGCAGATTTGCATCATCCATTACAAGATACTGGCCGAAACCATCTACCTCATATGCGTAGTATTCCGTTTTCTGTGCCGGAAGGATGGCAAGTGTCTCGATCGCATTTCTCACTTCCTTTGAGAAAGCATCTGCCTCTTCTGCCAGTTTCTCATCATGGTAGATCTCACGGGCGATCTCTGCAATATTGCCAAGGATCACAGAAGCTAACATATTTGACGGGATCAGATATCCATATACACAGGCATCATCACTCGGACGGAAACCGGACCAGATCAGTCCGACATTGCTTTTTACCAGAGCACCTTTTCCGTCCCTTGAGAGAGTATCGGTAAAACTGCAGTTTTCTCTTTCAAATGTATATGGAGAAGCATTTTCATGATCCTGTTCCGTTCGGAATACGCGGATCACGGCTTTTGCGGCTTCTAACCATTCTCCGGTAAACTGCTCCGTACATCCTGTATTCTTCCAGAGCAGATAGGACAGCTGTACCGGATAGCATAAGGAATCGATCTCATATTTCCGTTCCCACAGCTCCGGTTTCATATCCGTCTTGTCATGATCCCAGCATTGTCCGTCGCCATTTTCATTAAATGCATTGGCATATGGATCTAAAAGAATGCACTGCATTTGTTTTTTGATCAGCCCGCAGACCAGTTCCACAAGTTCCGGTTCTTCCTTTGCAAACAATAAAAACGGGCGGAGCTGACATGCCGAATCACGTAGCCACATAGCAGGAATATCCCCTGTGATCACAAATACTGTATCATTTTCTTTTATTTTAATCGTTGTCTGAAGCGTATTCGAAATACACTTTTCAAACATGACAGCTATCTTGCTGTCTGCACCAAATTTTTCTTTTACAAGAGCCACCGTACGCTCAATCGCTGCATAATTCTCTTTTATTTTCATCTTAATCTCCCTTCTTGTACTGTCTTTCTCACACGAATCTCCTGCTTTATAGAATCCCCGATATCTGATAGGGAATTAAAATATCATCGTTCTGTTTCTTTCCAGTTGTAATTTCCTCCAAGAGCGTGACCGCCTGCTGTCCCATCGCAAATTCATTCTGCCGCACATGGATAAAATCATCCTGCTCATAGATCTCATCAATGCCATCAAATACGGCAATCTTTTTTGAAATCCCATGCTCTTTTAAATATTTCGAAAAAAGCACCCCGATCCGGTATTCAGCTGCAATATAAGCCGTACATTCCCTGTTTTTTTCCAGGATCTCTGCAATCTGCGCATAATCAAATTCCCGGTATTCTTTTTCAATATCCTCTGGAATGTGGTTATATTTTTCAAGTTTTGCAAATGTCCCATTGGCATCTTCATATTTGAGCATACAATGGGCAAATCCTTCGTAGCGCTCATGGATCGTTGTCGTCGTAACAGACGCATGCGTCAGAAAACAGATTTTTTTATGCCCCATTGCGATAAGCTTTTTGGTAACTTCGTTCGCCGCTTCATAATTATCTGTTCTGACACACGGGATTGAAATGCCCTGCATCCTCCGATCCACAAGCACCAGCGGATACCCGTTTAATGCCAGTTCTAACACCTTACTGTTATAATTGTCCCCCTGTGCGCAAAGAAGCAGAATACCTTTTACTCCCGCACAGATTGCTGCGTCGATCGCCTGTTTTTCCTTTTCGATACTTCCATAAGTACACTTAAACAAAAGATCTGACTGTCTCCTGTCACATTCGCTCTCAATCCCCTGCAAAAGCCGTGTGCCAAAATCGCTTCCAAACCCATCGAATATTACACCGATCCGCTGATTGGCATTCCCCCGGCTCTCCTTTTTCATCTCCACAACAGCAGCCGGACTGCACACAAAAGAACCTCTTCCCGGCTCTCTGCTGATCTTTTTTTCTTTTGCCAGCATATCCATCGCCTTTTTCGCCGTAATACGGCTTACACCATAAAATTCTGCTGACTCCTTCTCCGATGGCAGCCGGTCCCCCGGCTGGTAATCTCCACTCTGTATTTTTGCAAGCAGATCCCCATAGATCCGCTCATACATAATTGCTTTTCCCATTGCCGCCTCCGTTATGCTTTCTGTGACACCGTGCACCGCAATTTTACACTACCAGATTTGCTGCCCCGATGATCCCGGCATCATTTCCAAGTACAGAGGTCACGATGTCCGCAATATATCCATGGCTGCCACCGAAACACATATCTTTCACCAGACCCTTAAGCGGTGCAGTCAGATTTTCTCTCTGCGCAGCAACCCCTCCGCCAAGGATCACCTTTTCCGGCCGGAACGTATTGATCACATTTGCAATCCCGCATGCGAGGTAGCCCTCATATTCTTTTACAACTTCCATGCCAGCTTCATCCCCGGCTTTTGCGGCGTCAAACGGAATCTTACCATTCATCTGTTCCAGATCATTCCCACACATCTCATTCATGATAGACTCCGGATGCTCTGCTGACTTTTCCCGCGCGATCCGAAGAAGAGCAGACGCAGAAGCATAGGCTTCTAAACATCCTTTTCTTCCACAGGTACATCGGATGCCATCATAGCGGATGGACAGATGGCCTAATTCACAGCCGCCCGGCATGGCACCATGAAAAATCTTCTTATCTAATATCACTCCGCCTCCCACACCGGTTCCAAGTGTCAGAAGCACCGCATTTTCTGCCCCCTCTGCCGCACCGGCACAGACTTCTCCCAGAGCCGCAGCGTCCGCATCATTGGCAATTTCAATTCTCGTATCCAAATGTTTTTTCAGTTCTTCTACGATCGGTACATTTTCCCAGCCAAAATTATTCGAATACAGGATCACTCCCTGCTTTGCATCGATCGTTCCCGGACTTCCGATTCCGATCCCCTCGCACTGTTCTAATGTCATGCCTGCATTTTCAAGCATCTGTTGTACGGCATCTGCCACGCGTTCCACCAGCACCTGATACGGCACCGTCAGATCGGTTGGAATTGTGATTCTCCCAATAATCTCATTTTCCTCATTAACCAGCCCCATTTTGATGGACATACCGCCCATATCGATCCCCAGTTTCATTTTTTCCTCCTTTTTATATGTCATTTATATATCATTTATGTCTATTAATATGTCATATCTAAATCGAATATATCATTTTGTTATGTATTTGTAAAGACAAGACTTACACGCAACGGAAAATTACCGCTCTCCATGTTCCCAACGTAAAAAAAAGAAGCAGGTACTATTTCCCTGCCTCTTCCAATATCTGTTTCTGTACTTTTTTGCTGAAACCGTGCAGCACGATCGCAAGAGCATTCAAGTATCAGAAAAGGCTGTAAAGTGCGGAAAATCAACACTCTACAGCCTTAAAAAGCAGATAACGGGAATCGAACCCGCCTTTCCAGCTTGGGAAGCTAGCGTTCTACCGATGAACCATATCTGCAAAGGGAACATAAGATATTATACTCCATGTTCCTTTATTTTGCCAGTCCTAATTTTTACTATTTTGATTATTTTATTTATCCAGGACTCCCAACCACTTCAGAGCGTTCCTAATGCCGTCTTTATCCACGTCCGTGGTGATATAATCTGCCGCTTCCAACACCTGTTTGCTGGAATTACCCATAGCAATGCTGGTGTGGGCATACTTTAACATCGGCAGGTCGTTATTGCTGTCTCCGATGGCCACAGTGTCTTCCATGGGGATCTTCAAATAGTCCGTAATGTAACGGATTGCAGTTGCCTTGGAATATCCTTTGGGAACAATCTCGTAAAACCCTTGCTCTCTGTCAATAAAATCCAGTATTTCCGACAGATCATGCTTCATTCCGTCCATTCCCGCCAAAGTCTCTGCATAGGCATATAATTTATCATAGTTGCCCGGTGCATTGGCATAGCGATCGTATTTTCGATTTTCAATCTCACGTGCCATATGGCGGAAAGTCTCAGTAAATACTTCTTCTCCTCTGGGAGCATAGTCTTCCCTGCTGCCTTCCAGGACGGCATCCACATGATATTTTTTCATAGCAGCCAGAATTGCCTTAGACTCCTCCATGGAAAATGTCTTGTGCATCAGCTGTTTTCCATGATATTCAATCTCCGTTCCGCAGCCCAATAACAATCCGTCGAATTCCACCTGTCCGGTGAGATTTTCCCCTACCAGCCGTTTCGTACGCCCGGTGTTGATCATGCAGATATGACCATTGGCTCTGGCGATGCGGATAGCTTCCTTCGTGCTCTCCGACATCAATTCACTTCCTCCGCATATTAAGGTTCCGTCAATATCAAAAAATATTATCTTCATCTCAGATTCTTAAGCTCCTCTACCAGATCCAGATCGGATTTCTGTACCTTCAGATTCGTGGACACAGGCTCTTCACCGGGTCTTGTGATCGTGATCTCGATAATGGTTCCTTCCGTGATCGCTCCACCCATAAAAAATCTGCTTACAAACGCTGCAAATTTGGGATGATTGCTCTCGAAGGTATTCTTCGCATTCATCAGTTTCATCATCATTCCGGGATTTATCATAATAGTCTCCTTCCAAATAGTTGCAAAAAGAAAGGCTGTCCGCACCATCCGAAGACAATGTGTCCAGCCTTAACAGTTGCTATTATTTACGCGATCTTGGACTTAGCCAGCTCTGCAAGGGTCTTGAAACCTTCTGCATCGTTAACTGCCAGGTCTGCCAGCATCTTTCTGTTCATATCAACGCCTGCAAGCTTCAGACCGTACATGAACTTGCTGTAAGATAAACCGTTCATTCTGGCTGCTGCATTGATACGAGCGATCCACAGCTGTCTGAACTGACGCTTTCTCTCTTTTCTACCTGCATAAGAGCTGGTCAGAGCTCTCATAACAGACTGCTTTGCTACTCTGTACTGCTTGCTTCTTGCGCCTCTGTAGCCCTTTGCAAGCTTTAATACTCTATTGTGTTTCTTCTTGGCATTTAAGCCACCTTTAATTCTTGCCATGTCTTATTTCCTCCTCGCCTGAATTATAAATAAGGTAAAATCTTCTTCATATTCTTAACATTAGTTGCATCCGTAATTGCAGGCTTTCTCAGATTACGTTTTCTCTTGGTAGACTTCTTGGTTAAGATATGGCTCTTGTAAGCTTTAGATCTCTTTAACTTACCGGTTCCTGTTGCTTTAAAGCGCTTAGCTGCTGCTCTGCTTGTCTTCATTTTGGGCATAACGAGTTCCTCCTAAACTTTACTTAATCTATCGTGTCGGAATCCGACACTTTTTAACTGTACGAATTAACGCTTCTCAGTTAAAAACATTGTCATGCTTCTGCCTTCTACCTTGGGAGCTTTTTCCACTACCGCAATATCGGACAGGCTCTGTGCGATATCATCTAAGATATGCTTGCTGTTGTTCATGTGTGCCATCTCTCTGCCGCGGAATCTCAAGGTGATCTTCACTCTGTCTCCCTTGGTCAGGAACTTTCTGGCTGCACCGATCTTAGTGTTCAGATCGTTGGTATCGATGTTGGGGGAAAGTCTGATCTCCTTGATATCGATGACCTTCTGCTTCTTCTTTGCTTCCTTCTCTTTTCTCACCTGCTCGTATTTGTACTTACCGTAATCCACGATCTTACAAACAGGAGGCTTTGCCGTAGGAGCAATCTTCACCAGGTCGAGTCCGGCTTCCTCTGCCATCTTCAGGGCATCTCTGGAAGAAACGATTCCGAGCTGTTCTCCGTCTTCTCCAATCAGTCGTACTTCTTTGTCTCTGATCTGTTCATTAATCATTAAATCGCTAATGGTTGTGTACCTCCATAAGAAAATGTGTTAAACAATAAAAAAAGCAGATAGCATAACTATCCACCTGTTCCCTTCACGGACTGCCCTCATTCAAACAAATTTCAAACGAGTTCTCTGTCTATGAAAAATCTGAACGCTTACCAGCCTGCGCCGTAAGGTGAGAGTGGATACTCTGCTTGTTGTATCGTGTTCTTCACACGCTTAAATAGAATACCACGAAGTTTTTCTGATGTCAACCCCGTTTTTAATTATTTTGTAACTATTTATAGCTTTATTCCCAAAAATCGCATCTTTCATACATTGTTTTTGCTCATGGATGCTATGTATCGGCGGTCTCCCGCCGACCTTTTCCATGCACTATTATCTGCATTTTCCTTGTTTTTGTCAAGCAGGAGCCACCCTCTTATTTTTCAGAGAACGTAGCGCATGCCGTCTCCTTGCAGTCACAGGCGCCGCAGCCCTTGATGTCCACATGATCCGCCACACACTTGTAATTGCTGTTATGAACGCATTTTACAGCCTCACAGTCGATACTGATCGTCTTGCTGGGGTGCGCGATGGAACTGGTAAAAGAATCCGCTCCTTCTCTCTTGTGATCAAAACTTTCGCAACAGGTATCATCACAGTTGCAGGCATGCTTTCCTGCCACCATAATATCACCTTTACTGCACAGACAATCCTTATTATAGGTACAACTTTCTACGACACATTTCAAATCTGCCATGTCTTCCTCGCCTTCTGCCGCTTTCTGCGGCTCTCATTCTTCGTCACAAAACAGTTTGTAACCGGACAAAAACTACATTTACAAAAAGACACGCGGCAAAAGAGCATGCGCAGTCCCACCACGCGTCATCTTTATTTTGTGCGGCATGCGGAAAAATATACATACTACTGGATTTTTATTTATAGATATGATATATTCCTATTGTTAGTTATGGCTAACTATTTTATTCTTTAAATTTTTACTTACGAATTTGGTAAAATCAAATGTTGCGATTTGGATTGTTATGCGTTTTATTATTGTGGAGGATTTACAATGACATCAGAAGAATATAAGGCATTATCCGTAAAAGAATTCACCGAAGCCGCCAAAATCTATGACAGCGGTCATTCCGGCGTCTATGAGATGTGCAAAGACGATTATCCGTTTTTACTGGAAGAATTGGAAAAAGAGCCTTTTGATACCGTACTGGACTGTGGCTGCGGTACCGGTCCGGCGATCGAATTATTGCACGAAAAATATCCTGAAAAACATTTCACCGGCCTGGATCTGACACCGGAGATGATCCATGTGGCCCAGGAGAAAAAACTGTCCAACACTACTTTTGTCGTCGGAGATTGTGAAAATATTCCTTTCCCGGAAAATTCTTTTGACGCGATCATCTCTTCCAACAGCTTCCACCACTATCCGAATCCACAGGACTTTTTCAACAGTGCTTACCGGGTTCTGAAAAAGGGCGGACGTCTGATTCTGAGAGATTATACCTCCAAATCATCCCTGCTGTTGTGGCTGTGTAATCATATTGAAATGCCGCTCGCACACTTGTGCGGCCACGGTGATGTCCGCATGTATTCCGGCGCGGAATTCAGGAAGTTTGCCGAAAACGCAGGTTTTGAAGTTGTTTCTTTTGAAGCGCAGAAAAAGATGCGTGCACATCTGGTGGCACGGAAATAACTTCAACTCGTCGTCCACTCTCTGCCATCTCCCCGGCAATCGTAATAGAATTCGCTCTTGCGAAATCATAGCGACATGCAAAAACACCACCCCACTGAGAAAACGTATTTTTAATCAATGCCGTTTTCCTTGCAGGGTGGTGTTTTTTAATTACTTGCTCAGCTTCTTGGTTGCGATCTCATCCTTTAACATATCCAGGAATTCGTCTTTGGATACCGTAGTGGTGTTCTGTTGTCCATGCAGACGATAGCTTACGGTGCCGTCCTGTGCTTCCTGTTTTCCTAAGATGACCAGGTAAGGGATCTTCTTCACCTGTGCTTCTCTTACACGGTAGCCCAGCTTCTCTGCTCGCTCATCGATGTCTGCTCTGATGTTATTGTCCAGCAGATAACCGTACAGATCATGCGCATAGGCATTCAGCTCCTCGTCGTCGTTCTTGACCGGCAGGATCATTGCCTGTACGGGAGCCAGCCACAGAGGCAGGTTACCCTTGGTCTCCTCCAGGATATAAGCCATGAATCTGTCCAGAGATCCTAAGATTGCTCTGTGCAGGACCACGGGAGTCTTCTTCTGTCCATCCTTGTCCACATAGGTCAGATTAAACTTAGCAGGCAGGCAGAAATCCAGCTGGCAGGTAGACAGGGTGTACTCGTTACCTACTGCAGGTTTTACGTTTACATCCAGCTTCGGTCCGTAGAATGCAGCCTCACCGATCTCCTCGGTGTACTCGATGCCCAGATCATTCAGAACCTTACGCAGAGCATTCTCCGCATTGTTCCACATCTCATCATCATCGTGATATTTTACCTTGTCCTCCGGATCTCTCAGAGACAGGACACATCTGTAATCGGTAATACCGAAATCCTTGTAGGTATTGAAGATCAGATCTACTACATTGGAGAACTCGGACTCGATCTGCTCCGGTGTTACAAACAGATGGGCATCATTCTGGCAGAAATGTCTGCCTCTCTCGATACCCTTCAGGGTTCCGCTGGCTTCGAAACGGAAGTCATGGGCGATCTCACCGATACGGATAGGCAGATCTTTGTAAGAATGCTGCGTGTTAGCGTAGATCATCATATGGTGAGGGCAGTTCATGGGACGCAGTACGAAGGACTCTCCTTCTACTTCCATGGGAGGGAACATGTTCTCTTTGTAGTGATCCCAGTGCCCGGAGGTCTTGTACAGATTTACAGTACCGACACAGGGAGTCATAACGTGCAGATATCCCAGTCTTCTCTCTTTGTCCTTAATATAATTCTCCAGCTCCTGCCATACGGTGTAACCCTTAGGAAGGAACATAGGAAGTCCACGGCCTACCAGATCATCGGTCATGAACAGTTCCATCTCTTTGCCGATCTTTCTGTGGTCACGCTCTTTGGCCTCTTCTAACTCCTTCAGATGCGCTTCCAGTTCCTCTGCGGTAGGGAAGCAGACACCGTAGATACGCTGCATCACGTGGTTGCTGGCATCGCCCTTCCAGTAAACGCCGGAGTGTTTTACCAGTTTGAAGTTCTTGCACAGCTTGGTGTTGTCTACGTGAGGTCCACGGCACAGATCGGTGAAATCTCCCTGGTCGTATACTGTGATGTTGCCGTCTTCCAGATTGCTGATCAGGTCCAGCTTGTACATATCGTCCTTGAACATTTCCATAGCTTCTGCCTTGGAGACTTCTCTTCTGTAGATCTTCTTGCCTTCCTTGCAGATCTTCTTCATCTCTTTTTCGATGGCAGCGATCACTTCATCGTTGACCACATCGTTGCCGAGATCGATATCATAATAGAATCCTTCCTTTACCACAGGTCCTACCCAGAATTTTGCATGAGGGTACAGATGCTTTACTGCCTGTGCCATGACATGGGCGCAGGAATGATTGAGAGTTGACAGTCTTTCGTCTTCCTTAAAATTTACCATTTTCGTTCTCCTTTTTGTTGTTTTCTAAACTATTCAGAACCTCCATTCGTGAAATTGCTCTTTCAGAGCTTTGCTGAATAGTCACAAAAAAGTCCCTTGCAACAATCTGCAAGGGACGTATCACACGCGGTTCCACCCTGATTGCAATTATATAAAATAACTGCCACTCATTTACTCGTAACGGGAGCTGCCGGGCTGTATTAAAGCCACTCGGAGATGGTCTTCGTCCGCATCCGGCAAAACCGCTCACAGCTCCTGTTCCTAATAACAAGGCGGTTCTCTCTGGTGCCTTTCTATGCATCCTACTCTTCTCTTCAACGTTTTCTGATCTTAAAATCTGTTGCTTTAGGACTTATGTTGATATCATAGACCTTTTCACACGGATTGTAAAGAGGTATTTATATAGCTTTCCACATTTTCTCTGGACATATCTAAAGCTACCGCCAGTTCTCCATACAGATGATCCTCTGCAATACGAAAATATCTGGCATCCACTGCTGTCTCCTTACGTCCTACTTCCTCTCTGGCACGTTTCCGCAGGTAGATCGTCTTGATGATCCGGATCAGATCCTGACAGCTTCTGGTCTTTAAGCAATTCTTGTATTCCTGCTCTAACAGCTTATCATTGGCAATGGTGATCAGCGGGATCTCCGGGATCCTGTGGATCAGATTCTCCGCTTCCTCGTGCGCAAGCACTTTACGCATGGAACCTTCCGCCGTATCCACCGGAATATATACCGTGCTGGAGGACAGATACAGAGGTTTTAAAATATAATACTCTCTCTTCTTATCCACTCCCGCTATGTCTAATGTCGTGATCTCTTCCACCACACAGACTCCCTTACTGCCACATACTACACGTTCGCCCTTCTGAAACACCTTAACCTTCCTTTCCTCTGCCGATTGCAGAAAAATGCAAAACACAATTTCCGTTTACTACCAATAATATACCCATTTTTAACTATTCTAACAGAAAAAGCGCCGAAATGTCAGTATCTTTCGGCGTTTCTGAATATTTTTGTGAATATTGCTCATAGGAAATCGGTCAGGTATTGTGCATTATTTCTGATAGGCGATGCGTGGATCTCCGTTTTTTAAGTAAATAATGCCTCTGCGTTCAAAGCCGTTCTTCTCCAATAAGTGCTGCATGGTGTGATTATCGAAATGGGTGTCGGCCCGCAGATATTTCACTTTGCTCTCACAAAAAGCAACACATTTTGCAAACAGGCCCCTTACTTCCCCGTCTCCTGCCAGGCGATGGATCGTGCCGTAAGGTCTCTCCTCCCGCCAGCTGCCGTCCTCAATATAGGCATAGGTCGGTTCCTCCTCCAGCAAAAGCATAAATACCCCGTGGATGCGTCCGTCTTTTTTATACACGTACAACCTCTGTTTTTCAATGTCTGTCCGCAGTGTCTCCGGATCCGGATAGGCGCCGTTCCACTGGTTCGGATTGCCGTTTGCCCGCATGTAAGCTTTGGCGATGTCATAGATCTCCAGAATCCGGGGCAGGTCTGCCTCTTTTGCCGTTACGATCTCCTCCATCCCGTCACTCTCTCTCCTCTCTTCCACTGCCTCCGGTGCCGTTTTCCCAAGGATGTCCCGCACGGCGGTCTCCATCCGCTCTGCCATCTGTCTGTGGCCCTTCGCTGTCAGGTGCACATGATCCGCCTTCGTCAGTTCACAGCCTCCCGCATCTAAGAAATCCGCCCGCTCAGCCACTGCCAGCAAAGCATATTCTCTTGCCAGTGCTCTCGTTGTCTCCACACTGTTTTCATTAAAATCAGGATAAATCACACCCTCTTCGATGGGAACCGGTGCCACGATCAGGATCTTCGGTCCATTCTTTCCCCAGCAGGGAACCGATTTCGCCTCTTCCAAGAGGATCTGCATGCCCTTTGCAATCTTCCGCGCATCCGTATTGAATTTCACCTTGGAATCATTGGTACCTAACATCAGGATCAGCAGGTCTAACGGCTCGTGGCTGTTCAACAGGGCATGCAGTACCGGTAGCAGATTTACCGAATCCATGTCCGGATCATCATACACACAGGTTCTGCCGCTTAAGCCTTCCTCAATGACCAGATATTCCTCTCCCAGTGCTTTCTGTAACAGACAAGTCCAACGTTCCTCTTCATTATATCTGCTGCCGTGGTCGGCACTCTCCGACGGATCGGTGCAGAGCCCATGGGTATTGGAATCTCCGATGCACAAAATATGTTTTTTCACTGTTTAACTCTCCGTTTTCTATTTCAGTCTGTAACTATCCATGATCCCCAGACCCTTTTCCGACTCCTGCTCATAGAACTCCAGACCTTCGGTTTCATTGACATATTCACGTATTGCTTCTGCTATAGTCATTTGTTTTTTTCTCCTTCTACTGTTCCTTTGTTCATAACACATATGCAAGATTTATATTTGCTGTTTCTCCTTATTGTATCATGATTCGCACCTACGGTGCTTACCGTTGCTTCGCAACGATCATGATCAAATTCGCCGTTCGCCAATTATGCAAGCATATTGGCTCACTTGCGCTCATTATATCATAAAAGGCGAACCCTGGCACCGCCAAAGTCCGCCCTTCATCATTTTCTTCTCTTATTCCTCATTCAACTTAGCTGTATAACTTATGATAATTCCCGTTTCTACCTTTCGCATTTTCTGGAAGAGTAAAAAATTTATCTCTTAAGTTAGTGTCATTTTAGAATCAAAACAGACCCTTAATAGTTCAAATACTAAAAAGGAAATCGGAATTATCAACAAATCAGGTTCATGAAATGTGACAAGGATAGAAAACCTTTCAGCTATATTTTCAAGTACCTGTGTTCCCGCAAGTGCGCCGGTTCCGCTGATATAGAAATAAATATCTTTCATGGATATAACAGAGGCAATGCGATCCAGGAATCTGGTATACGACATTCCCAATACTACACCCACGATCAGTATTGCCTGAAACAATATTTTTCTCCAATTTATTTGTAGTGTTTCCTGAATCTTTTTCAACTGTCCCACACGGAAGTCTTTCCCATGAGCTAACATACATAGCACAACTGCTGTCAATGCAGTAAACAACAGTCCTGTTTTTCCCGGGATCTGAAAGAGCCGGCTTTCCGGCATAGTGATCCAACTCCATTGTTGCTCATATAAATCACTTTCCGTTTGATGTGCCATAAAAATCCAAAACTCTATCATTTTGCCAATCTCAGTTAACAAAAAATATCCTAAGATCACAGGCACACATTTAACAGCTTCCTTGATTTTCATCATAGGATTCTCCTTCTAATTTTGTAGACTTTTGTTACTCTTTCGTTCTTTTTTATAATAACTTATTTTTTTATTGTTATCATATTTTGTCCACAAAAAGCAGAAATCTGACCACCAATTATTGCACGTCCAACAATATTTTAATACTTACCTGCATATCAACCCTGATTGACAACTCTCCTTGATATTTTCCCACGATTTGTTCAATAATCTTCATTCCCCAGCCATGCGCTAATGAATCCTGCTCTCTCTCAGATACAAAATGATTATTTTTAACCACTGGTTTTTCCTTATAGTCATTCTGCATTTCAATTACAAGAAACCCTGCTGTTATCGCAATATTCAATCTGATTTGTTCTTTTGCTGCTTCCAATGCATTGTTCAATAAATTGGCACATAATACACAAAATTCTCTATCCTCCAATTTTAACCCCGACGGAAGAATCGGTGTTTCGACCAACAAAAGAATATTACGCTGTTCCGCTTTCTCTTTTGCTTCATAAATTACGGTATCTACAATATCTACGCCTGTATGTACCGGAATCATTTTACACTGCAGCGGTTCCTGCACGCTCTCTATATATGATAAAGCTTCTTTCTGATCACCATGTTGCAGAAGTCTCTCCAGCGCTCGCAGATGATGTTTTATATCATGATACAGTTTTGCATTTTCTGTATAGAAATTCTGTGCTCTGACATACTGACTCTCAATCAGATCATATTGTGTATCTAATACAGAGATTTGCATCTTCAGTTGCGATTGGCGGAAGTAAAAATATACCATAAGAAGCAGGCTCACCAGGCAGGACAGGAAAACATAATTCTGAATTGCATTTCCATAAATCATATCCATGAAAAAATCACACAGAAATGCTGTACTGAAGAAAGCAATGCCAAATGTTTTCAACAGATTCAACGCTGTAAAAGTTTTTCCTATTCCTTTATGTCTTATAGCCGATATCAATATACCATTTATTATCATCCACCCTGCCTGTGCGCAAAATTCTGCATTTGTCCAGAAATGTTCCACCAGTCCCAGTAAAACAGTCCAGATAAAAACATAACTAACTACAAGGGATGCCACTTTTTCCACAGAGCCATTCCATAACAGGTATCCTAAAATAGTAAGAAGTAGCAGTAACGGAATCCACGACAAATACTTTTGCAGACCATACCATAGCATTCCCGATAAAAAAATTGTTACAATAAATTTTTTATCTGAATCTATGTATTTTCTCCGATCAAAAAGCATATCCATCCATATCAGAAGCCATGCCGAATTGTGTATGCTCCACAGAATTTTAATCATTTGTACTCCATTTTCCATTATCCGTACCTGCCTGCCAATATTCCATTATCTGATGTTTTAATTGCGCCAGCCGTCGTTCTCCGATGTACAATTGCTGCCCCGTAGATAAAACCATCTGGTTATCTTTGATCTGTTTCACATGATATAAATTACACAAATATCCCCGATCCACCCATACAAATTCATCTTCCGGTAATTTCTCCGATATCTTTTTTAAGGAGCTTCTTACCTTACACCTGGTAGCATCTGTCTTTTCAATATATAAATACTTGCCTTCTCTCCAAATATATACAATTTTTCTAAATGGGATTTTTTCTATGCCCTGTTGATTTTCTGCAATATAACCCTCTGAGGTACGTGATACAATTTCCCTGAATGCTGCGTCCAGTGCCTGTGTGATCATACTTTCCATTTGTTGCTTCGGAATAAAACGAAATGGTCGGAATTCAAATGATTTATACACATAACTCTCGTAACCAGACACAAAGATGATCAGAATATCCGGTGCTGTTTCCTGAATTTTAGCTGCCAGTTCAAAGCCATTTAATTCCTGCATTTCAATATCCAAAAACAACAGATCAAACGCTTGACCATCCTCAATTTCATACCACAATGCCTTACTGCTCTGATATACATTACATTCATAAGGAATGCTTTTTTTCATGAAATACTCTTTTATATGTTTTTCCATGAGCTCCGCGTCTTCTACTGTATCATCACATATTGCAGCTTTCATTTTCCATGCTGTATACTTTCCCATCGTTCCCCTCTCCTTTATAGTATAATTATGCCATAACTATGTCCTTTTTCAAATTATTTTTATTCATTAAGAGTATACATAAAAACGGTCTTTTGACTTATGCCAAAGACCGTTTCTTTTATCATTTTATTCCTCATTCATCTTAGCCAGCTTGGCTGCCTGGTCAGCTGCGATGCAGGCATCGATGATCTCTTCGATATCTCCGTTCATGATCTTGTCTAACTTATACAGGGTCAGACCAATTCGATGGTCGGTGACACGACCCTGGGGGAAGTTGTAGGTACGGATCTTCTCAGAACGGTCTCCGGTACCGATCTGGCTGCGGCGCATCTCTGCTTCCGCATCGTGTCTCTGCTGCTGCTCGATGTCATACAGCTTGGACTTTAACAGCGCGAATGCCTTCGCCTTGTTCTGAATCTGGGACTTCTCAGTCTGGCTGTATACCACGATTCCGGAAGGATAGTGGGTCAGACGTACTGCGGAATCGGTGGTGTTGACACACTGACCACCGTTACCGGATGCTCTCATGACATCGATACGGATATCTTTGTCCTCGATGACGATATCAATATCATCATCCACCTCCGGCATAACCGCCACACTGATGGTGGAGGTATGGATACGTCCGCCGCTCTCAGTTTCCGGCACACGCTGTACACGGTGTACGCCGCTCTCGTATCTCATCTTGGAGTAAGCACCCTGTCCGCTGATGGTAAACTGTACTTCCTTCATACCGCCGATACCGATCTCATCCACGTTGATCAGCTCTACCTTCCAACGCTGCTTCTCGGCATAATGCACATACATACGATAGATCTCCGCTGCAAACAGTGCAGCCTCATCGCCGCCGGCACCGGCACGGATCTCCACGATTACATTCTTGTCATCATTAGGATCCTTGGGCAGTAACAGGATCTTCAGCTCCTGCTCCAGCTCTTCTACGCGCTTCTTGCTGTCGTTTAACGTCTCCTTGATCATCTCGCGCATTTCTTCGTCTTTTTCCTCTTCCAGCATGGAAAGAGAATCTTCGATATCCTGTTTGCACTTTTTGTACTCTGTATACGCATCCACGATGGGAGTCAGATCACTCTGCTCCTTCATCAGCTTGCGGAAACGTTCCTGGTTATTCGTGACCGTGGGTTCATGCAGTTCGCCCATGATCTCTTCAAAACGAATCAATAAATCTTCTAACTTGTCAAACATTAGTTTTTCCTCTCAACATAAGTTCCATATACTACACGATCCAGACCGGCATAATCCTGTACCACCTGTACTTCACGGTATCCGTGTTCCCGCATCAGTTCCGATGCTGCCTGTCCCTGGTCATATCCGATCTCAAAAAACAGCATACCACTGCTCACCAGATACTGCCCGGCTTCCGCAATAATACGACGGTAAAATTCCAATCCATCCTCCGTTCCGTCCAGAGCCATCCGCGGTTCATGGTCGCGCACCTCCGGCATCAGCCTGTCTACCTCAGCACTGGCAATGTACGGGGGATTTGATACAATGATCTCGAATTTTCCTTCTACTTTTTCAAACAGATCGCTCTGTAAAAAATGCACATGCTCCGCTTTTTCCGGTGTAAGCACCTTCAAGACATTCCGTCCTGCTACTTCCAACGCTTCCGCAGACAGATCCACACCCAGTCCTTCACAATCATTGCTGTAATGCAGCAGGCTTAACAGAATGCATCCGGATCCCGTACACATATCCAGTATCCGCATCCCGTCATGGAGCTCCTTCAGTACCTCCTCCACCAGGATCTCGGTATCCTGCCTCGGAATCAGCACATGCTCATTGACGTTAAAGGTCAGCCCCATGAAATCCTGTTCCCCGGTCAGCTGCTGCAGAGGAATATGCTCCGCGCGCTGACGGATCCAGTTCAGATACTTTTCTTCCGCTTCCGGTGCCACCGGCTGTTCGCCGTGCACCAGCAGATCATTGCGGTTCGTACCGCACACGGCTTCCAGTAAAAGTCTCGCATCCAGTGCAGCTTCCTCGATTCCCGCTGCCTGTAAGGTACAGCAGCCCTGTTCGTAACATTCCCGATAGGTCATCTTAATCCTCCGGCTCTGCGGAAGCCTCATCTTTCATCCAGCTCTCGTCCACTTCGTAGCCGAAGGTATCCTGTAAATATTTCTTCCAGTCGAATACTGCTTCTACAGATGCAATAGCTACCTCTGCCATGCTCTCATCCGGCTCCTTGGTGGTCATACGCTGGATCCACATACCGGGAGCCGACAGAATCTTAATAAAGATATTGTCCGTGCGCCCTGCCAGGCGGATGATCTCGTAAGAGATTCCTGCCACAACAGGCATCAGCAGAATACGAAGGATCACCTTCTCCGCTACATTGTCCACCTGAATAAAGAAAAACAGCACAATGCTTACCAGCATAACAAAGAAAATAAAGCTGGTTCCGCAACGCTTGTGCAGCCTGGAGCTATGCATCACGTTGTGCACCGTAAGGGGTCTGCCTTTTTCGATACAGTTAATACACTTGTGTTCCGCACCGTGATACTGATACAGTCTGCGGATATCCTTCATGGCACTGATGCCCCATACATACAGTAAAAACAGGGCAATACGGATCACACCCTCGATGATCGACATCAGAGAACGATTGCGGATAAAGCTCTCAAACAGAGATGAAATAAAATAAGGAAGTACAATGAAGAGTCCCACTGCCAGTACGACAGAGATCACCGTTACGATTCCGGATAATAATTTCTCTCCGTTACCGCCGCTCATTTTATCCATTGCTTTATCGAACTTTGTCTCCTTACTGTCCTCCTCTTCATAAAAGGAAGCAGAATAATTTAACGCCCTGGTTCCCAGGATCAGAGAATCCAGGAAATTAAAAATACCGCGGATAAAGGGAAGCTCCTTGATTTTGCTGCCGTGAGCCAGCCCCTGATAAGTCTCAACTTCCACTTCGATCTCGCCGTCGGGCTTACGGACTGCCACCGCGTATTTTTCTTTATTTTTCATCATAACGCCTTCCAGTACGGCCTGACCGCCGATTCCGGAATAACGACTTTTCCTTCTAGCCATAAACTTTGTCCTCGTAATGCAATATAAAACAGAATCCTTTTTGTCGTATAGGAAAGCACTTTCTGTACGACAAGAAACGGTTGAGATAAGAATACCTCAACCGTTCGCTTGCAATCTTATTTAACACCGTATTTCTTATTGAACTTATCAATACGGCCATCGGTTCTTGCAGACTTCTGCTGGCCAGTGTAGAATGAATGACACTTGGAGCAAACTTCTACGTGAAGCTCAGGCTTGGTGGAGCCGGTTACAAATGTGTTACCACAGTTGCAGGTTACAGTTGCCTGGTAGTAAGCGGGATGGATTCCTTCTTTCATTTCTTTCACCTCTCTATAAAAATGTCGTGTATAAGTTCTTGTTCTCATCCTCACTGCTTATGGAACCACAAACAGCGGTATTATTGTACCATAAGAGGAGATACGGTGCAAGACTTATTTTAACATTTTTTGCGATAATTAAATAAAGTGATTTTTCTTCACCATGTTCACAAATTCCACATTATTTCGTGTATGGGCAAACATATCCAGAATACGGTCGGTTGCCTCATCCGGCTTCAGTCCATTCAGTGCCTTACGCATGATATTGATGGCTTCCAGCTCTTCCGGAGTTAACAGCAGGTCTTCTCTTCTGGTGCCGGACTTTGCAAGGTCGATCGCCGGGAAGATACGCTTCTCGGACAGTTTTCTGTCCAGAACCATTTCCATATTACCGGTACCCTTGAATTCCTCATATACCACATCATCCATCTTACTTCCGGTCTCTACCAGTGCGGTCGCCAGAATTGTCAGGCTTCCGCCCTCACGCATATTACGGGCTGCACCGAAAAATCTCTTGGGCATATGAAGTGCTGCAGGATCCAGACCACCGGACAGAGTACGTCCACTGGGAGGAACCACCAGGTTGTACGCACGGGTCAGACGGGTGATACTGTCAAGCAGGATCACGACATCCATTTTATGTTCAACGAGACGCTTTGCACGCTCGATCACCATCTCGGATACTCTCTTATGATGCTCAGGAAGTTCATCAAAAGTGGAATAGATCACTTCCACATTATCTCCGTGGATCGCTTCCTTAATATCGGTAACTTCCTCGGGACGCTCATCGATCAGCAGGATCAGCATATGCATCTTGGGATTGCCGCGCAGAATAGATTTTGCCACTTCCTTCAACAGCGTTGTCTTACCTGCCTTGGGCGGGGATACGATCATACCACGCTGTCCCTTACCGACGGGACTCACCAGATCCATAACTCTCATAGCAATGCTACAGCCGGGAGTCTCCATTTTGATCCGCTCATCGGGGAAGATCGGAGTCATATCTTCGAATGCCATTCTCTTGGAGGATTCTTCTACGGTATATCCGTTAATGCTCTTAACAAACAAAAGCGCACTGAACTTCTCCTGCTGGGTCTTGATCCGCTTGTTACCCTTCAGAATATCTCCTGTCTTCAGTCCGAAACGGCGGATCTGACTGGGTGCCACATAGACATCATTCTCACCGGGCATATAATTCTCGCAACGGATAAATCCATAGCCATCCGGCATGACTTCCAGAATACCGCTGGCTTCGATACCGCTGTCCAGTTCCTTGGGATATTGACTCTCATCATATGCCACATTATTGGGACTGAAAGTACGTTCTTTGGTGTAGGCTTCGCTCCGCACGCCTACGTTCTCCGCACTCTCCCCACGATAATTGCGATCCGGTCTGTAATTCCTCTCCTGTCTGACAGGACGTTCCGATCTCTCCTGCTTTTGCGGTTCTTCGCTTCTGACGGTCTCTGTCGCAGACTCCTGCTTCTGCTCTGTTGCTTTAGCCTCTTCCTCTTTTTTCAGCCGCTCATCCTCCGCCAGCATAGCTTCTACCAGTTCTGCCTTTTTCATCGTAGAAGTACCCTTCAGACCGCGTACTTTTGCCAGTTCTTTTAACTGAACTAACGGCAATGATTCATATTTTTCTCTCATAAATTCCTCCTCTATTTCTTACATTATTGTCCATAAAACTGTTAACTAAGGGGATTTACATCTTGATCTACCTATGATGTGTAATGAATGAAAAAGATATAAAAACAATATCTGCAATTATTATAATATATTTCTCTGCAAATAGGAAGTCCTAAAATTATTTTTTTACAAATCCTTGCTAAGATATCGATTCTATTATATCATTAATGAATAGCTGTCAGGCACAGAAATCCGTATGACAGATCAACAACTAATATAATTAAGAGAGGTATTGTCATGACAACCAACGAAAAAGCATTACTGATGCACGAAAAATGGAACGGCAAACTGGAAACCGTCTCCAAGACTCCCGTCAAGACCCGTGAAGATCTTGCGATCGCTTATACTCCCGGTGTTGCGGAACCCTGCAAAGTAATTGCAAAGGACAAAGAAGCCGCTTACAAATATACCATGAAAGCCAACACCGTTGCTGTCGTCTCCGACGGAAGTGCGGTTCTCGGTCTCGGTAATATCGGTCCCTATGCGGCAATGCCCGTTATGGAAGGCAAGGCAGTCCTCTTCAAGGAATTCGGCAATGTCAATGCAGTTCCCATCTGTCTGGATACCCAGGACACTGAGGAGATCATCAAAGCCGTAACTTATCTGGCACCCGGCTTCGGCGGCATCAATCTGGAAGACATCAGCGCTCCCCGCTGCTTTGAGATTGAGGAACGTCTGAAGGAGCTTCTGGATATTCCGGTATTTCATGACGATCAGCACGGTACCGCTATCGTTGTTCTCGCCGGTGTGATCAATGCCCTGAAGGTAGTCGGCAAGAAAAAAGAAGACTGCCGTGTCGTGGTAAACGGTGCCGGCAGCGCCGGTGTAGCGATTACGAAGCTGCTTCTGACCTATGGATTCCCCAATATTATCATGTGCGATAAAGTAGGTATCGTGTCCAAAGACACCGAAGGTTTAAACTGGATGCAGAAAAAAATGACAGAAGTAACCAATTTAAACAACGAGACCGGATCTCTGGCAGATGCTCTGAAGGGTGCTGATATTTTCATCGGTGTATCCGCTCCCAACATTGTCACACCGGAAATGGTAGCTTCCATGAACCGCGATTCCATCCTGTTCGCCATGGCCAATCCCGTGCCCGAGATCATGCCGGATGTAGCAAAAGCAGCCGGTGCCCGTGTCGTAGGAACCGGACGCAGTGATTTCCCCAATCAGGTAAACAACGTGGTGGCATTCCCCGGTATTTTCAAGGGTGCTCTGGAAGGTCGCGCTACCCAGATCACCGAGGAAATGAAGCTGGCAGCCGCAGAAGCCATTGCAGGCCTGGTTCCCGCAGACAAGTTGTCTGACGACAATATTATGCCGGAAGCTTTCGATCCTCAGGTAGCCGAAGTTGTGGCTGACGCTGTGAAAAGTCATATTCACTGATGCAACGGACAGACATAGCAAGAGACTGGCACGGTAAACCCTACTACTCTCTGGATTCCTATTGTAAAAATACGTTTCACCATAAATGTTATAAAATAGCCCTGAATGCCCGGATGTCCTGTCCCAATCGGGACGGCACCCTGGACACTCGGGGCTGTATCTTCTGTAGTCGCGGCGGCAGCGGCGATTTTGCCGTAGACATCCTCGGCAAATCGATGGAAGAACAGATTGCGGAAGGCATTTCCAACTTCGGCAATAAATCCATCGGACAGGATCTGATCGCTTATTTTCAGGCATATACCAATACTTACGCACCTCTCCCGTATTTGGAAGAGGTCTATCGTTCTGCCCTGGATCATCCGGACATCTGCGGCATCTCCATCGCCACGAGACCGGACTGCCTGGGACCGGAGGTACTGGCACTGCTCTCTCGCCTGAAGGAAGAATACCATGATAAATTTCTCTGGGTCGAGCTTGGTCTCCAGACCATTCATGAAGAGACCGCTTCCTATATCCGCAGAGGCTACCCTTTATCCTGCTTCGAAAAAGCCTGTGCTGATCTGAGGACGCTACAGATTCCCATCATTGTTCACACGATTTTGGGGCTTCCCGGGGAGTCTGATACACAGGTTCTTCAGACCATGAATTATCTGAACCGGATTTCTCCGTTCGGCATCAAGCTGCAATTACTTCATGTTCTGGCAGACACGGATCTGGCCGGGGATTACATTGCCGGGAAATTTGAGGTTCTGACATTGGATGCCTACCTGAATCTGGTCATCTCCTGTCTGGCTCATCTGTCACCGGAGATTGTGATCCACCGTGTCACCGGTGATGGTCCGAAGGATCTGCTGATCGCTCCGAAATGGAGCCTGGATAAACGTGGGGTGTTAAATGCTTTGCATCATCGCATGAAAAAACAGGGCATCCGTCAGGGTGACCTGTATCAAATATAAGATCGTAATACAAGATTGTATAAGAAAGGCTGTTATGACATTATGTTACAAGATCCGCTTACCCTATATAAACTCATTGTGCTCTATATGCTGAATCGTGTCACCTTCCCTCTCACGGCCGCACAGGTCAGCGATTTCATTTTAGGAAAAGAATATACCAACTTCCTGACGCTGCAGCAGGTGATCAACGAATTGACCGATGCAGGTATGATCGCCACGCAATCCATCCGTAACCGTACGCATCTGTCCATCACTCCCGAAGGAAAAGAAACTCTGAATTTCTTCGAAAACCGCATCGGCGATACGATCAAGCAGGAAATCGATACCTATTTCCGCGAGAACGAATTCACACTTCGAAATGAAGTATCTGTTCTCGGAGATTATTATAAATCCACTTCCGGCGAATACGAAGCTCACCTCGTGGCAAAAGACAGAGGTATCAACCTGGTAGACATTACTCTCTCCGTACCTGTGGAAGAAACCGCCGCAGCCATCTGCGACAACTGGCAGAAAAAAAACCAGGAAATCTACAAATACCTGATCAAGGAATTATTCTAATTCCTCGAATTATTCTAATTCCTCGATCAGGTATTTCATTTAGGATTCGTTATTTTCAGAAGAAGCCTCTGCGGCTTCTTTTTTAATTCTCGCCATATGCTCGCGGATCTTCACTTCATAGCCGTTGCCGGATGGCTGGTAGAACTCTCTGCCGCTCAGTTCATACGGCAAATACTGCTGTTCCACATAATCATTCGGATAATCGTGTGCATATTTATATCCTGTGCCATGTCCCAATTTTGCTGCTCCTTTATAATGTGCATCCTGCAAGTGTGTCGGAATCGGCAGATCTCCGGTGGCATGTACCTCCTGCATTGCCTGAGATACCGCTTCATAACTGCGGTTGCTCTTAGGCGCTGTGGCAACATAGGTTACTGCCTGAGCCAGAATGATCTGTGCCTCCGGCATACCTACCCGTTCCACCGCCAGAGATGCATTTACCGCTACCACCAGTGCCTGTGGATCTGCATTTCCCACATCCTCCGAAGCACAGATCATGATACGTCTTGCGATAAAAGTCACGCTCTCTCCTGCATTCAACATTCTCGCCAGGTAATATACCGCCGCGTCCGGGTCAGACCCCCGCATACTTTTGATAAATGCGGAAATGGTATCGTAATGGTTGTCACCATTTTTATCATATCGTGCTGCTCTCTTCTGAATACACTGTTGTGCCACATCCAGAGTAATGTGAATCTTCCCATCGGCGGAAGGTTCGGTAGTCATAATTCCCAGTTCGATGGCATTCAGCGCGTGTCTGGCATCTCCACCGGAGATATCCGCCAGAAAATCTAACGCATCTTCATCTATGGTTCCGTTATAGGCACCCATTCCGCGGTCCGTATCGTAGACCGCTTTTTTTAACAGTTCTTTGATCGCTTCCTTTGGAATCGGCTTTAATTCAAAGATCACCGAGCGGGAGATCAGAGCTCCGTTCACTTCAAAATAAGGATTCTCTGTGGTTGCACCAATGAGGATGATCGTACCGTCCTCCACATACGGGAGCAGGTAATCCTGCTGTCCTTTATTAAAACGGTGGATCTCATCGATGAACAGGATCGTACGTTTTCCGTACATTCCCTGCAGTTCCTTAGCCTTTTCCACCACTTCTTCCATGTCCTTTTTACCGGCTACCGTGGCATTGATCTGCCGGAATTCCGCGCTGGTGGTATTGGCAATGACCTTCGCCAGCGTCGTCTTGCCGGTGCCGGGCGGTCCGTAGAAAATAATGGAGCTGATCTTGTCTGCTTTGATGGCGCGGTACAACAGCTTATCCTTACCGATGATGTGTTCCTGCCCTACGACCTCATCCAGTGTCCGGGGACGCATTCTCGCCGCCAGAGGAGCCTCTTTTTCCATATTGGTGCTTCGCATATATTCAAATAAATCCATATGATCACATCCTCTGTTTCTAATTTTGCGTCCAAATCTTCAACCGCCGCTTCAGTACATTTGCCTCCAGCGGGGCTAGCAGCAGATCCTGGATCCCTTCCGTCTCCAACGCACATTTCATCTGTGCAAGATTCCCTTCCTTGCAGATGGCGATCATGGAAAGCGCATGTTCTCTCTGTAATCCTCCAAGCTCCTGCCAGCGTGCCTGTCCTCCGTCCTCTTCTTCCGAGATATCCACGAACAGGCCCAGAAGGTCTTCGCCGATCTTCTCTCCCATGCTCTCTCTGATCTCTTCCACCGAGGATACTTTCTTCAGATGAACAAACTCCGGCAGTGCAAACTCCAGCATGCTGGTAACATTACGGGAGGATGACCACACAAAAGCCTGTAATTTCTGATCCGGGATCTGATTTTCCTCACCGAACACGCTGTAGCGTCCTTTTCCCGACTTCTTGGATACATACAATGCCTGATCTGCTTTTGCCGCAAGATCATAGTAGCAATGATCCTCCGGATCGGAAAATGCTATTCCCACACTGATGGATATATTTTCCGGTATGGATAAGTTCTCTTTATATTTTACGAGGTTGACCAGATTCTCTGCCTTGATCAGTGCGATCTCTTTGGACGGAATGTCTCCCATCAATACTGCGAACTCATCTCCACCCACACGTCCCACATAATCTGTGCTGCGGAACTGTGAAGAAATGACTCCTGCAATGACGCTGATCACATGGTCTCCCATAGTATGACCGTATACATCATTTATGGATTTGAAATTATCAATATCTATCACCATAAGAGCATGCAGGCCATTCTCATGCTCTGTCAGAGTCTTCGTGATCAGCTTCTCTACTGTCATCTTGTTGAACAGACTGGTCATCTCGTCGATCTGCGACTTTGTCTTCCAGGCCTTCTGCTCATCTCTGCTATTCTGCAGCCTGCGTTTTACCCCCAGTGTATTGTTGATGCGGGTAAGCGCTATCCGGGTATCTACCGGTTTGATAATGAATTCATCCGCCCCCAGTGCAAATGCTTCCGACTGGGAAGACACCGATTCCGTATTCGTCAGAACGATAACCGGCGTGTCCTTGAAGCCCTCCATATTCTGTCTGCGGCGCAGTACTTCAAAGCCGTCGATCCCCGGCATGACCAGATCCAGCAGCACCAGATCAATGGCATCGCTTTCCTTCTCCATGATCGTAAGACATTCTTCACCGGAAACAGCCTCTGCGAAGTTAAAATACTCCCCGAGAGACTGTCTGATCACTACTCTTTGAAATTTTGAATCATCAACGATTAATAATGTTTCTTTCTTTTGTAAACTGCTCATGGCTGTCGGATCCTGCTTTCCGTATCACGTCGTTTAAAACGCGATACAGTTATAGTATATCCAACAGCCATGTGCTCGTCAATTTAAAATATATCTACTTTTTACACAATTTTTATGTGGCGTTTCCCTTTAAAGATGAATTTTACTACGTCTGCGGAGAATTCCTCCGAATGTCACCAGACCTGCAGCTGCAAGCAGCAGTATCTCAGGCATCCATCCCATCACACCTTCACCGGTCTTAGGCACGCTGTCCAGCTCCGGCTGTGCAGCTGCGGTGTTTGCAGCTACCGTAAATGTGGTACTTGCGGAATCATCGATCCACATGATGTCCACGGTATGTTCACCCTCTGACAGGGATGCCAGATAGGAAGGTTTCAGGGTCACAATAGTGGAGCCTGATTTTGCCTCGTAGTGGGCACTGGGAATCCAGTTGCCGTCTACACGGACACCAGCAAATTTAGCAAAATCACCGTCGCCACGGATGGTCAGACCCTCGGTGGTGCTGCCGTTCCAGGTGCTCTTGACGCCTTCAATGATTTTGTAGATATCTTTTGGTGCTTCCGCACTTGTCTCTGATACTTTTACCTCTGGTTCACCTACTGTAAATTCGAAGCTGGTAACCTCCTTCCGGGGAGAAGGAACTATATCATCATAGGTCAATGTAACCGTCATGGTATATTTTCCGGACGGAGCACAATCCGATGTCTGATAGCTTACCTTTACACCTTGTCCAACCTTTTCTCCATTGTTGCCGGTATAATCAGACACTTCTACGTTAAACAAAGGATCTACATTATCACCTGCTGCATTCGTAATATGATAGGATATGCTCTGATTTGTCACAAAGTCATACAGCGAATTCCATCCTGTATAAATAGAAAAATAACTGGTTGTATCATTGGGAAGCAAGCCTTCATTTTCTATAAACTTTGTGCTCAGATCCAGGTTGTCAGCTTTTACACGCAAATCTAGATTTCCCCTCTTACCGATCAAACTACACACTTCATATCCATAGCCGGTTGTTGCACTGCTTCTTCCAATTGGATTCAACGTAATCGTTTGTGTCACGTTTCCCTCCGTGTCCCTTATGTTTGCAGTAACCGTAGGCGCATTTGTTGCAAAACAATATCCATCCTCCGGCTCTATGTAAATAACATAATGATGTTGATTGTAAGGAGTATTGCACCCAGTTCCATAGCCGACGCCCATACCATAACTCAGCGTGTAATGATGATCAGGATCATATGTAAAATCCCACTCACTTAAGTTTACTCCTTGTCGTAGCCAGTTTATAGTATCGTCGGTTACTGCCGCCTTCGCTTCCATTCCCTGCCAGCCCCACAGCAGCATCACTGCCATTGCTAACAGTCCGATTCTCTGTAATATCTTTTTCATCTGTTTTCTCCAATCCGTATTCTTATAATACCTGGTTTACAGTCCCAGCAGCTGTTTCTTCTTGGCTTCGAATTCTTCTGCTGTAATGACACCTGCATCCAGCAGCGCCTTATACTTAGGCAGTACCACGGTGGGATCCTCTGCCTGTACGGGTGCGGCCTGCGGTGCACTCTGCGTACTCTGGGTTGAGGCGTGGGGATCTATTACCTGTTCCTGTACCTGGGGATCGATGATCTGCATCAGGTTCTGTGCCAGTGCATGCAGTTCCTCCGTCTTCTGGGTATAATCATTCAGATAATCGATGGTGCTGGGCTGATTGGAATTAAACTTTGGAGCTCCCGTCTCCTTATAGAAGCTCTTCCAGTAAGGGTGCTCCAGCGTGATCTCCACAGCGAATTTCTCTACCGGATTCGGAATATTGAAATCCGGCTCGGTCATGCGGTCTCTGTAATCCGGATCGTCTCTTCTGCCATTATCGTCTCTTCTGCTGTCCTCCATATTACGACGCATTTCCTCCATCATCTCATACTGATGACGCAGCATTCTGTATTCGTCGATCCTGGGCTTTAACTCATTTAAACGTTCCTTGATACCACTCTTGTAGCTCCGGAAGTTCCCCTTTTCTCCTTCGTACAATACCTCGCCGTCCTCCAGAATACGGAAGGACTTAATGTCGGAGGGCTCCAATGCAAATGCCGTGTCAACGACTCCCAGCCGCAGCAGCTGATGATCCATATCCAGCAGCAGACTGCCCTTGAAAAAGCCGAAGTCATAACGGTAAGTCTCCGTGAAACTGTCACGCAGAGGCTTATTGGCATCATAACACTTGATATATTCCCGGAAATCATCCAGCGTCATGGAATTGAACACGCCATCCGGCAGATCGATCTTGGCTGCACACTCCTTACAGAGATTCTGCCCCTCCACCGCTGAAGCCAGCAGTCTCGGTGTCGGACTTCCGCAGATCGGACATAACTTTTTGTTGTTTGTAAATAATCCCATCGTTTTACCCTCCTTAAGAATGTATATGGATCACATGATCTCAATTAATTTTTTCCGGTGATATCCGCAGATTCCCGCTACGATACGATCCGGTATTCTGTGAAGCATACAATTATAGTTTTCCACAGAATCGTTATAGATCAGTTCACTGGTCTTCACCATATGTTCATAACTTTTTGTTGCTTTCCAGTATTTCTGATAAGTCTCCTGTGCCTGCAAAAGAGGCATGGTATCCGAGATCTCTGCAATATTTTTCTGTACTCTTAATAATTCTCTCTGTTGTTCTGCTATCCACTCCGGCATCCCGGTCATTTCGACATTCTGTGCACTCTCCAAAGAAAGTTTCATTTTTCTAAAAGTCTCTGCATCCATGGTATGTCCGAGAAGCTCCGCCAGTCTTTCCAAAGATTCCCGTTCTGCAGAAAGCTGTACCAGAGTCTGATGCATGGCATTCTGAATATTTTCTTCCTGTAGCTCCAGCTTACGCCGTACCGATACAAGCCAGACACCAAAAAGGGAGGCAAGCAGCAATACGATAATTATAATCTCCATCGTTGCTTCTCCCCTCCCCTTTTCATTCCTTCTATGCTCTCAAAATTTCTTATTGTACCTTACTGTACAAAATAAAGTCCGTCATAACCATTCATATCAGACATAGCGATCAGTGTTACAGTATCTCCCACCTCAGACAAAAATCCGGCATAGGTAACCTCTGTTCCACCAAAATCAAGTGTCATCTTGATAGCTGTGTTGTCATCGGAATACTCATAAGTACCTTCTGCATTTCCGCCGCCCTGTACCATGGTAACTGCACCGTCTTCACCAAATACAAGCTGTAAGGTACCGCCATAAGTCTCCAGTGTTGCGTTCAGATCCTCTTCTTCCATCTCAACACCATCGATCATACCGCCGGCAAAGTTCCATTCTGTACCACTCAGATCCGGGATCTCCATAACTGCCACCTGTAACAGGGGACCGCCCTCTGCTTCTGTACCTGTCTCTGCTACAGTCTCTGTGGGAGCTTCTGTTGCTTCCTGGGTCTGTACTTCTACAGACACTTCTTCGTTGGTGTTCTCCACAATCACTTCTTCCTCACCGCAGGCTGTCAGAGACAATGCCAGTACCAGTCCCATCACACATGCAAAAGTTTTGTTCTTCATAATATATTTCCTCCTTCTTACAACATTTTTCTGTTGTCTGAACATATTGTACCGTATTTTACCCGTTTCAGACTCTTCATGACACCAATCGACCCAAATATGTAATGAAACGACCGGAGAAATATTCTCCGGTCGCCTTGCAGTTCAATAGTCATCCGAGATTCCCGTTTTGTAAACGAGTTTCACATTTTGAAAGC
>ERZ859738.87-NODE-87-length-66404-cov-3.217305_pt1 | contig 66404 bp, 55 predicted proteins | sample MGYA00510122_ERZ859738 | MGnify/ENA primary metagenome ERZ859738 (study PRJEB30046, sample SAMN00715139) | human gut metagenome | study: EMG produced TPA metagenomics assembly of the A metagenome-wide association study of gut microbiota in type 2...
GACGCAGTCTGTATATGCAGTATAATATTAGATGTCGCGAGGGGAATAATTTTGCGGAAGATGCGGTTATAACTTATCCTTTATATGTTGTGGCCAATACTGTTGTTCATATTCCTGAAGCTCTATATTCGTATCAAATCAATCCTTTGTCTATGGGCGCAGTTATAGATAAAAAGAAATTAGCTGAGGCTTATAGGCAAATGGAAAGTAATATACAATCTGTGCGAGATTTCTTGAAGCAATTTGCAATAGATATACAATTCCCTAAAGAATATAATTGGTGGTTATTACGTTTAAAGTCATCTATTTTATATAGAGAAAAAAACGTTTCAAAATGGAAGTCTGTGTATCCTGATAGTCATCAATATTTATTAACACATCCAACACTGTCAAAAAATGAAATTATTGTTGAATGGTGTCTGCTTCATCATATGCCTATGTTGTTTTGGCTGAAGTATTATATGGGTGTAATTGTCAAAGTCGTTAAAAAGAAGGCTCCTTTGAGAACCTTGTAATCATATACAATATTTACGCTAATGGATTTACAAAGTTTATTCAAGCTGATCGTGTCAAATAATCTTGGTGCATGCATCCGTGGTATGTATTATGCTGTTAGGTATGGTCGTTCTTCTTGTCGAACGATGGTGTTTCATCAGCTGAGAATTACTCCTCGATATATTAAATTGGAGAGGGGGGTGAGGTTATGGAAAAAATCACGTATCGAGTGTGTGTGTGTTGGGAATCAGAATATTAAGCCTCTTTTGTGGATTCGGCAGAACGTTAATATTGAGCAAAATTGTCATATTACTTGTGGTAATTCTATCATCATAGGCGAAAGAACATCTATAACAGCAAATGTTACCATAACGGATATTCGTCATCCATATGAAGATATTGCTACAGCGGTAAAATACCAGCCATATACGACAACGCCTGTTCGTATAGGTGCGGATTGTCATATAGCTAATGGAGCGGTAATTCTTCCTGGAACTGTGATTGGTAACCATTGTGTTGTAGGCGCTAATGCTGTAGTTAAAGGATGCTTCCCAGATTTTACTATTATTGCAGGTAATCCAGCAAAAGTGATAAAATATTATAACGTGACAACTAAAAGGTGGGAAAAGTGTAATGTCTCAAATGATGTGCACATAATGTGACTTTTACTGACTGTTAGCCGTTAACAACGACTCTGAATCCAAGACTAGTCATTAGTGATGGTTGTGTGTTGGGGTATTTTAATGAAATTTATTCCATTTCAGAGATCATATTAGAAAAAATATGTTCTTACTGCTGATAGAGTGTATATATCGGATAATTTTCATGGCTATGTAGATCCTGAAGTTCCGATAATACAATAGCCAATTCTACAAAATCGTAAAGTGTGTATCGGAGAAGGTTCTTGGCTTGAAGTGAATGTCTGTGTAATGGGGGCAACAATTGGGAAGCATTGCGTGGTAGGAGCGAATAGTGTCGTTATTCATGATATTCCGGATTATTGTGTTGTAGTGGGTATTGTTAAACGATATGATTTTGCTACAAAACAATGGCGGAAAACAGACCCTCAAGAAAATTTCCTATCTTAGGATGACTCCATGAATGATGGTTAGAGTCCCCCTCTGAATGAGTATCATTCATATATGACATCATCGTCCGAGTTTAGTGAATAATTTGTTAAAAAACTTTGATGGTTTATTCGTGGTTGTGTTTTATTTTTACTTTCTTTGATTGGGAAGTCATAATAAGATGTTGGTTGGGTAATAGCTTGTTAATCAATCTCTAGATAATCTGTATAGTTGGCTTGTCAAACGTTTTTGAAACTTCAATAAACAAAAAGGATATATGAAGGTACTTGTAACGGGAGCTAATGGCTATATTGGTCGACATGTTTGTCTGCAACTTTTAGATAAAGGGCATGACGTTATTGCGTGTGATCTTCATCTTGACGGTTCGATTGATCCACGAATTAAGCATGTAGAACAAAACTTGTTTGTTGTGACTCCTGATATATATGAAAGGTTAGGATCGCCAGACGCGTGTGTTCATATGGCCTGGAGAGATGGTTTTGTTCATAACTCGCAAAATCATCTCGGAGATTTATCGTCGCATTATAAATTTTTAACGGTCCTAGTAGATACAGGATTGAAGCAATTGGTTGTGATGGGAACTATGCATGAGGTCGGATATTATGAAGGCTCCATTTCAGAAAACACTCCTTGTAACCCTTTGTCTATGTACGGAATAGCAAAAGATGCTTTGCGTAGAGCCCTTTTGATCTATTGTAAAGATAAGTGCGTACTGCAGTGGTTACGTGGTTTTTATATCCTTGGTGATGATGGCCGAAACCATTCTATTTTTACCAAAATATTACAAGCTGCATCAGAAGGTAAAAAAAAGTTTCCTTTTACCTCTGGGCAAACTAAATACGATTTTATTACTGTTGAGGAACTTGCATTTCAGATTGCAGCCGTTGTGTCTCAAACTGAAATAACGGGAATTATTAATGTATGTTCGGGCAAACCTGTCACACTTGCTGAACGTGTTGAACAATACATCAAGGAGAATAATCTTGACATACAATTGGACTATGGGGCGTATCCTGACCGTCCATATGATTCACCAATTGTTTATGGGGATACAACAAAGATTCGCCAAATTCTAGGGAAAGATGCAATATAATAGTATACTCATAACTGGAGGCGCCGGTTTTATAGGCTCTAATACTGCACTTGATTTAGTCAAAAGAGGCTTTCATGTACGCGTTTTGGACAATTTGTCTCCACAGATTCATGGACATAAAGCAGAAACTGAATCTCCTCTTTTTGTTTCGATTAAAGATAAAGTCGAGTTTATTAAAGGGTCTGTTACATCACGTCGAGATTGGCTTAGGGCTCTTGATGGCGTAGATGCTGTTATTCATCTCGCTGCTGAAACGGGTACAGGACAGTCAATGTATGAAATAGAAAAATATGTCAATACTAACATCGGTGGTACAGCAATTTTACTTGACATTCTGGCCAATGAGCAGAATAACGTAAAACGCGTCGTGGTGGCAGAATCAAGAGCAATATATGGAGAAGGTAGATATTGGAGTGATGAACTTAGCAATTATGTCTATCCTGCGAGTCGTGCCGATGAGAATATGGCGCAAGGGGATTTCGAAGTGAAATATCCTGGTTGTAAGAAACCATTAAAGCTAGTAGCTACAACAGAAGACTCTAAAATCCATCCTACTTCCGTGTATGGGATTACAAAGCAAGTGCAGGGACAACTTGTGCATCTGGTTTGTCAAAGTTTGGGTATTGAATCGGTTTCTTTCCGTTATCAGAATGTATATGGCCCAGGTCAATCATTATCAAATCCATACACAGGTATTCTTTCTATTTTTTCTACTCGGATTAAAAATGGTAATGAGATAAATATATTTGAGGATGGTCAGGAATCGAGAGATTTTGTATATATTGATGATGTCGTTGATGCTACGATTAAAGGTTTGCTGACGCCAGGTGTATCCGGAGAGGTGTTTAATATTGGCACAGGAGTAGCGATTGACGTATTAACTGTTGCGAAGACTTTGTGTAAGTATTATGGGGTTGAAGTCCCGATTACGGTAAGTGGTAACTACCGACTTGGCGATATTCGTCACAATTACGCTGATATTGACAAAGCTCGTAAATTACTTAAATTTGAGCCTCAATGGAGTTGGGATCGAGGTATTTCCGAATTTTGTAAGTGGGTAAATACCCAAAATATTCATGCTGACATGTATGAACATTCTATTGCCGAAATGAAATCAAAAGGTCTGTATAAATGAAAAGAATACTTTTCTTTACTTCCACGTTTATGGATATCTATAGAGATGTTCAAAAGGCAATGAAAAAAATGGGTTTTGAAGTGGTGTGGGTAGAGGCAAGTACTATTACTCCGAATCCATATAATAAATTACTTAATTTATATACACCAGAGAATATTAGGGCTTATTTGGAGAAAGTAGCTGATAAATGGGAAAGGATATTGGCTCAAGAGGAATTTCAAGCTCCTTTTGATTACTTTTTTGCAATTAATGGTCTTGATGTTCATCCAAAGTTATTTGATTTTCTGACCTCCAAGAATCCCAATATTTATAAAATTTTGTATCTATATGATCGAGTGGATGGCGTTATTCAATTAGATGAATTTTTTAACTATTATGATAGGGTATTCTCGTTTGACTTGTCAGATTGTGATAAATATCATCTTAACTTTTTACCTATCTATTGGATCCCGTCTTTAGGAACGCAGCCAGTCAAGTATCATGTTTTTGGTTTGGCGAGTTACTCTTTCTTCAAACCTGAACGAACAGCACTGTATCAAAGAATCAATGATTTGGTGAATAGGAATAAGCTTAAAGGGTACATTAAGTTATATATAAATACGGGGAAAGATAGCCAAATTAAATTTTGGGTGAAAAATATTATCAAACGTTTTTTGGGGAGGGATAGCATCTCTTTGTCTTTATTGTCAAGTGAATTAACGACATTTGAGCGACTGTCTCCGAGTGAATATCGAGATTTTATTAATGGGTCTGATACTATCTTAGATACACAAGCTCAATATCAGGATGGCCTTACGGCGCGGTTTATGTGGGCAGTAGGGGCCGGAAAAAAAATCATTACAACGAATCCAAATATTAAAAAATACGACTTTTACTCATCAGATCAGTTTTACATTTTGTCGAAAGATGATAAAGATAATGAGGCTTTACTCAAATTTCTTATGTCATCATTTAAACCTTCTGAAGCATATTATGATAAAATTCGAAAATATCGGATTGATAACTGGATACAGACCATTCTTTGTCAATAAATTTTTTGTAAAATGCATAAAACAGCCGGTTTAATTACTATCCATGTCGGCCCGAATTTTGGATCCGTACTTCAGACTTATGCTACTTGCAAAGTATTGGAACGTCATGGAATAATGACCACTTTAATTAATTATATCCCTCGTCGAGTGACAATCTCGGGTTTCCTTAGTAACCGTAAGACGTTCAAAGCAAAACTTTGGGCTATTATGGGATTGCCTATTATCCTTATTAATGATTTGATGTATGGTGGATTTGTAAAAAGACATTGTAAATTAACTAAGAAAATATACAATGAGGATGGATTCCGCAAGCTGTCTTTACAATTTGATCGATTTATTGTTGGAAGTGATCAGGTTTGGAACTCCAAACATAATGAAGGTGTTGATGCAATGTACTATTTCCCATACGTTTCTCAGAATAGTGTGAAAATTGCATTTGCATCATCTTTTGGAAGAGAAAAGCTTGGACAAGAGGAAATGAATCATATTCGTTCATGGCTTTTGGATTTTAAAGCTATATCTGTGAGAGAAGCCAGTGGTATTTCCGTGTTAGAATCTCTGGGTGTTGATAAGGCGATCCAATTGGTAGATCCGACGTTTTTACTTTCTAAGGAGGAATGGAAAGATCAACTCATTTCTCGCAGAATCATCAACGAACCCTATTTGTTGATGTATCTGCCGTATAATATAGTCGATAAAGAGGAGATTTACAATTATGCCAGAGAAATAGCAGCTGACAATAAATGGAAGATTGTGACTTTTTCGTGGGATGTTCGTAAAGATAAATTTGCAGATAAAACAATGGTATTTGCAAGCCCAGAAGACTTCCTTAGCCTGATGTATTATGCAGACTATGTAATTACCAATTCATTTCATGGAACAGCTTTTTCCATCAATCTTAATAAACAATTTTCAGTTTTTCAACCATCTGAGTTCTCTACTCGCATTTTGAGTATACTTGATTTGGTCAATTTAAAAGAACGGCTGGTAATAAATTCTCAGGATGTAACTGTGCGAAATAAACAGAAAGAGAATATCAATTACGAGGCGGTAAATAATATTCTTGGCGTGGAGAGAGAGAAAGCGTTCCAATTTATTCGACAAAATATTTGAGTTATGTATCTTGTCAGCGGAAAGAAAGAAGAGTGTTGTGCTTGTTCTGCATGTCAACAGGTGTGTCACGTCGATGCTATAAGCATGAAGCAGGATGAAGAAGGATTTCTTTATCCTGTTAAAAATATGGATATTTGTGTCAATTGTGGTAACTGCGAAAAAGTTTGTGCATTTGCGGGAAAACATACGCTTAAAGATCCGTTGGATGTAAAAGCCGGATATGTTAAAGATATAAGCCAAAGACAACGGAGCTCTAGTGGAGGCTTGTTTTATGTAATAGCCTCTGATATCATTGCTCGAGGGGGAGTCGTAGTTGGTGCAACTTTGACTGAAAATATGCAGGTTCATCATAAAATAGTATCAACTTTGGATGAATTGGAAACCCTTCGAGGATCTAAATATGTCCAAAGTGCTATGAATGATTGTTTTATGGCGATAAAGCAATTGCTCAAAGAGGGGAAACTTGTCTATTTTGTGGGTACCGGTTGTCAAGTGGATGGGCTGAAAAGTTATTTGAGAAAAGATTATGAAAATCTTTTAACCTCCGATTTGATTTGTCACGGTGTGCCATCTCAAGATCTTTTTGATAAACATATTAAATATCTTGAAACGAAATATAAAGGTAGCATAATCTCGTATGACTTCAGGAACAATAGATCTTGGAGTGTCTGTGAATCTGTGGTTACCTCGGATTCTCATGCTCAGAAGCGACATATTTTACCCACTTACAACTTGTCGCCTTTTCTTTATTCCTTTATGCAAGGTTTGACATATCGAAGTTCTTGTTACGTATGTCCATATGCTCGACCTCAGAGAAGTGGTGATATTACGTTAGCTGATTTTTGGGGAGCCAAACAGTTATTCCCTAATTTGACGGCAGATTATGGAGTTTCAATGATTCTGATTAATACGTCCAAGGGACAATGTATTTTGGACCGATTACATGAAAAGATCAAGGTTTGTGATAGTAGCTTGGCTGTTGCGGTAGCCAATAATCGGAATTTAGCTCATCCGACGATAAAGCCGCTTCTTAGAGATAGCGTATTCCAAATGCTTGAACACAAAGGATACGAACATGTTGCTCGAAGGTATTTTCGTCCTAGATTGTACTGGTTAAGGCGATTCAAACATTGGGTTAAACATATTAACTAGGTACTTCGTCCTCAACTTATGCCAATTCCTCGTTTAAATATAGCGAACAAATATTTTTGCTGGGCACTTATTTTGTTCCCAGTAGCAGTGATGTATAGTTTTTTCGGTATTCCTTTATCCTATGTCATTACCGCAATCGGCATGCTTCTGGCGGTAATAAGTGGAAGAACGCTATTATTGAGAGGTGCAAGTTGGGTGATTGTATTTTTTTGTTATATGGCGGTAATTCCCTCGTTGGTGTTCTTTCTTTCTACTCATGCACTTGGAGGTTTGATTCAGACAGGAACATGGTTGTTCCTGTTATATATGATGCTGTTTAATGAGTATGTTGAGCGAACATATTTGCGACGTGTTTACGGGTGGGTGTTAATAGCCGCCATTTGTTTCTTTTTGTATCAAGAGTTCATATATTTATTAACTGACTCTCGAATTTCAGGTATAATTCCGTTTTTAGATTTTACCTATTATGCTGATAGTTCCACTGAAGCATTTAGTGAGGTGCAACAGAATGCAAATCGTTCCAGCTCTTTCTTTTTGGAGCCTGCTATGTTTGCGCAATTCTTGGTTCCTGGGCTGGCGATGAATATGAAGTACACGCGTAAAAACTTTCTTTGTTTTTTAGGACTCCTGATAATTATTGTAATTGGCCGCACTGGAACCGGTTTGTTTATTGGTGCGATTGCATCGGTAATTTACCTGTTGAATTGGAAAGAGGGTAGTAAAGCAGTGAAATTCACTTTTTATTGTGTTATTTTTATTGTTGGACTGATTGGGGCAAGGTATATTATGACGACCAACTATTATACATATATCTCTGCTCGGACTGAAGAGTTTAGCAGTGATGATAGTTCTGCTTTTGTGCGTTTTTTTCGAGGTTATCTGCTGTTAGGTGCAATGACTCCCGCTGAAAAACTGTTAGGGGTGGGTACGAAAAATCTTGTAGAAATTACACAACGTCCTGGGGTTTCAGCGTTTTTTGGAGATAATGATATCTACATGAACGGGGTTCAGGCTGTTTTAGTTGGGGGTGGGGTAGTTGGATTGGCCTTATTTTTTTGGATGTTATGGAAGATCTATCGCCAGGCTGATTCGACCGGAAGATATATTATACTCTTATTTAGTATTCAAAGTTTAATGGCCGCAAGTTATCTGTCTGCTCTTATGCTCGTTGATTTAATATTTGCACTAAAATATAAACGCACATGCCTTTCAAAATCTATCTTGACCCAAAGGATGTCAATGATGCCACGTCATTCTACATTGCCATAATCCGAGAGGCAATCGATGCTCTTGGACAAAAGTGTCCTATAACGCATAATCTCTCAGAGGTCATGCCGGAAGATATAGTTGTGACTGTCAAGGTGACATCCGTATATAGGCTACTCCGACAGAACAAAAAACAGCATATCGTTTTATGGATACAAGGGGTTCAGCCTGAGGAGATGCTCTGTTCGAACACACCATTCCCTAAAAAAATGGTATTATATACTATTCTACGTTATTTGGAATGGTTGTCTTTGAGAAAAACAAAAGGAGTGATATTTGTCTCTGATGAGATGCAGAAACATTATAAGTGTAAGTATCATTGGAAAGGTGCTAAATGGTTTATTATGCCATGCTTCAATATATTGCTAGAAGAAAAATATTTTTCATACCCGCATAAATATGATAGCCTTAGTTTCGTATATGCAGGTTCGCTTGATAGGTGGCAATGTTTTGAAGATATTCTGCAAACCTTCAAAGCAGTCCAGGCTAAAGAGCCTACAGCATCTTTGATGGTCCTTACAAAGGATGCTCAGGCAGTCCATGATAAATGTCAGATATATGGACTGGACAATGTATCTACTAAATATGTCCCTAAAGAATTGGTAGGTGAAGAGCTTTCCAAATATAAATTTGGATTTATTCTGCGAGATAATATTGTGGTGAACCGGGTGGCTACACCTACAAAGATTAATTCTTATATGGCATCAGGAGTTGTGCCTGTGATTTCGACATGTCTTGTTGATTTCAAATCCAAAAATAAAGGACTCGAAAATATAGTGTGGATTGACGATCTGAAAGATTACGAAAGGAATGCATCACGCATTATAGATTTTCATTATAATAGTACAAAGAACCCGGAACAAATGCTTGCTGATTATCGTCAGGTGTTCCGGAGTTATTATAGTAGGATTTCGTATATTTCTAATCTTGTAAACTTTTTCAAATCCATAGAATGTGAGTAAAATACGAATTTTGTATTGCCTTTATGGTCTCAATATAGGTGGGGCAGAAACATTTGTTTATAATGTTTATTCGGCAATCGACCAGAAGTCTTTCGAGATAGATTTTGTACTTCAGGATCCTACTCTGGCGAATGAGAAATTAATAGCTTTGATAAGACAACGTGAAGGTAAGATCTATTTCTTGCCTAATGTGTATAAGTCTCCTTGGGGATTTTGGCGTGGCCTTAGCGCTTTGTTGCAGAAAGGGAAATATAATGTGTTGCATTATCATGTGAATGCATTGATTAATATCTTGCCGGTTTTTGTTTGCAAGCGTTGTAATATGCCTTTGATTGTACATAGTCACAGTACGAGTAATGCTAAAGGTGGATTTATAGGTCGGTATGTACACACGTTTAATAGATGGCTGTTGAATAAGCAAAAGTTTGAAAAACTGGCATGTGGTCCGGAAGCAGGAGAGTGGTGCTTCAAGAATGGGACTTTTACAGTCATTGAAAATGCTGTAAATATGAATCATTTTGCTTTTAATAAACGATATCGAGACGACCTTCAAAAACAACTTAATCCGGCAGGTAAAAGAGTGATAGGCCATATTGGCCGTTTGGTCGAAGCTAAGAATCATAAATTTCTTATTTCGCTCTTTTGTGAATATAAAAAACGACATCCAGATACGCTGTTGATCATTGTTGGTGATGGAGAACTGAAAGTAAAACTGGAAAAGCAGGCAAGTGATTTAGGAGTACAAGATTCAGTGCTTTTTATTGGTAATGTACAGGATCCGGAACGCTATTTTAGCCTTTTTGATTGTTTTGTCTTTCCTTCTCTTTATGAAGGACTCCCATTTACGTTGATCGAAGCTCAGGCTTCAGGAGTCCCTGTTGTCGCTTCGTCTACTATAACACCTGTAGCAAAGATAATTGATGAGATGGAGTTTATTTCTTTAGATGCATCTTTGGAAACTTGGATCAATGCAATTGATAATGCGATGTATAAAACTAAAGGACGAAACTATAATATGAAAAAAGCACAAATTTCAGATTATAACATTGATAACTCAATAAAGCAACTTGAGACCATATATACTCGGCTTGTTCAATCAGTTTAATAGATGTGTTATGAAATTAATCAGAACGTTGAAGAAAATAGTATTTCACATTAAATTTCGTAAGGCAAATTCATTTCAGAAAGCAGAGATGATGCGTCCTTATTTTTACCATCTTGGTAAAAATGTGCGACTGTTTACCTCTCATTTTGGAGGGAATCCTGAGCATATTTCTATTGGAGATAATGTCTTAGTGGCTGCAGATGTTAAATTTATTACTCATGACATGTCTGTCTTCAATATTGCCAGATATGCCGGCGTTTCAGAGAGTTCAGTAGATGGCATTGGAAGTATTGTGCTTGGTGATAATTGCTTTATAGGTGCCTATTCACTTTTAATGCCGAATTGTTCTGTGGGACGTAATTCTGTGATTGCTGCAGGATCTATTGTTACAAAACATGTACCGGATAATGAAGTGTGGGGCGGTGTCCCCGCGTCATTTATAATGACTTGTGATGATTATGCTAAAAAGGTTATTGAAAGGTCGAGCCATTATCCATGGCTTTGGACCAAAAAAACAATGAGTGAACAAGATAGAATCAGAAGTAGACAGGAATATTTATTTGGACAAAAGACAACTGAGATCGAATTATGAAGAAAAAAGTGATGCTTGTATTCGGGACGAGGCCTGAAGCCATTAAAATGGCGCCGTTAGTCAAGGAATTCCAAAAATATCCCGATGATGTTGAAACAATTGTATGTGTGACCGGACAACACAGAGAGATGTTAGATCAGGTGTTGCATATCTTTGGTATAAAGCCTGATTATGATTTGAATATTATGCAACAGGGACAGGACCTGTATGACGTAACAGCTCGCGTGTTGATTGGAATGCGAGATGTGTTAAAAGAGGTTAAGCCGGATGTTATTCTTGTACATGGAGATACGACGACTTCGACTGCTGCAGCTCTTGCTGGATTTTATCAGCAAATCCCTGTAGGTCACGTTGAGGCAGGGTTACGAACCCACAATATTTATTCTCCGTGGCCCGAGGAAATGAATCGTCAGATTACTGGTCGAATAGCAGAATATAATTTTACTCCAACTCCGCTTAGTCGGCAAAATTTGTTAGACGAAGGGATTAAGGATGAAAAAATTATAGTTACAGGCAATTCAGTCATTGATGCCCTTTATTGGGTCGTTGAGCGAATAAAAAATAATTGTGATCTACAATCTGAGTTAACGCATCGTCTTGCTCAAGCGGGGTACGATACGACGCGACTGCAGAATGGCCGAAAACTCGTGCTGATTACGGGGCATCGGAGAGAAAATTTTGGTGAAGGATTTTTGTCTATGTGTAAGGCCATAAAAACTCTTACTGAAAAATATCCGGAGGTTGATTTCGTATATCCGATGCACTTGAATCCGAATGTGCGGAAACCGATTCATGAAGTATTCGGAGACGATTTGTCTGGTTTGCGTAATATGTTTTTTATCGAACCATTGGAATATTTGAGTTTTGTTTATCTAATGGAAAGTGCTACTATTGTTCTTACAGATAGTGGTGGAATTCAGGAAGAAGCTCCAGGCCTTGGAAAACCAGTGCTTGTCATGCGTGATACTACAGAACGACCAGAGGCGTTATCTGCTGGAACGGTGCAGCTTGTTGGAACGGACTATGATAAAATTGTATATCATGTATCTGAACTTCTTGATAATCAGTTGGAGTACGAAAGAATGAGTAAGGCTGTCAATCCTTATGGTGATGGTTTGGCATGTAAACGCATAGTTCGTTGGTTATTATGCAATGAGAAGATTTAGTATATTTCTTGTGCGACAGAATTGTTAGGTTTTGTCGATATGCATTCAATTATCCTAACACGATTGTATCGTGTAAAAATTGTATTGGGACACATGTATGTCCAACTTTGTTGCAAAGGACGAAAAGTTAGCTTGCATCATCTTGCTTTGTAGATCTTTTTTAAAGCGAGTGCAGTGCTATTGTAGTGCAAACTTGTAGATGTGGGAATGACGCTCTCTTATTACCTTTAAATTTAGATGAGTATGATCATCCAGCCGAAGGGGAATTTAGCCAATCAATAAATTTGTTATTGTTGACTTGAGTAATAATAAGAAAGAACCGAAGAAAGGGTTTTGCCGATATGCTCCTGCATAAAAAATGAATCTACATGTATTAATGTTGCCAGCGCAGGGTTGATGCAGACTGATTGGTCCTTGTTAAGACCTTATGTGGACGCTATATGTGGTGTTCCATGAGTGTAAACCTGATATTTTGGAGCCTCGTTTAATGACGCAGCTTAAAATGGAAATAAGTAATTTTGTTGTCACTGTAGATACGAGAATAGTAATAGAATCAAATCGAATGCGGTCCGTAGGTGTTATGCATGATGATAGCATCTATGGATTGTATTCGTTAATGCTGTTAAAGAGCTGTTAGTTAGTCTATAGATAGTCCTGTGATATGAAAATTAAAATTATTCATTTACAAGTCATTCCTAAATTGTCAGGTGTTCAAAAGGTTTCATTAGAAATAATGAAAAACTTACCGAATGAGAAGTATGAAAAATATGTATTATTTGGAGAATCAACGGCGTACGGGGATAAACAAGCTTGTATTGACCAATTTGAAAGGGCAGGAGTTAAAGTTATAATCTTCCCTTTAATGAAACGAGAAATTGGTTTGAGCGATTTGAAAGCTACTATTGCTTTGTATCGCTTATTTAAAAAAGAGCATTTTGATATTGTGCATACAAATTCAACAAAGCCTGGAGTTATCGGTAGAATTGCGGCTAAATTGGCCAAAGTCCCTTATGTGATACATACGGTTCATGGTTTAGCGTTTCATCGCTTTTTAAAATTTTATGTGTGGTTATTTTATTGGGCTTGTGAAATGGTTGCTTCATTGTTCTGCGATAAAATAGTGTTGGTCAATCATTACTATGAAAGATATTTCAAAATGTTTAAACATAAAGTTGAAGTAATATATAATGGAATCGATTACTCCGCGTTCAAATAATAAAGAAGTGACGAAAATTTTATTTGTGGGTAGGTTAGATAAGCAAAAAAATCCATTAATGTTATTGGAAGTGGCGAAAGAAGTTATTCTACGTTATCCACGTACCATTTTTACCATTATAGGTGATGGCGAAAAATATATGGAGTGTAAGAACTACATAGATGATAATGAGTTATCCCGCAATGTGTTTTTGGCAGGTTGGCAGAATGATGTTCAATCGTATTATAAAAGTCATGATATGTTTATTATGACATCGATTTATGAAGCTTTTGGTTTGATTTTTTTAGAGGCAGGCTTCCATCGTTTGCCTACTGTTGCAACTAATGTAGAGGGTATTCCTGAAGTGGTGCTCCATCAGGAGACGGGATTATTGTCTTCTCCGACAGATGTCCCTGCGATGATTGCTAATGTATGCTATTTGATTGAACATCCAGATGAGCGAATAAGGATGGGAAATAATGCGTTTACCTATGTGACAACGCATTTTACATCTTCATTAATGGCTGAAAAATATAGACAACTTTACGAACATAATAAACTATAAATGTGATTTGGGATAGTGATGTTGATTGTCAGGGTTGCCTATGGGTGATTCAAATGACGCGTTAGTTGACTATATCACATTGAATGTACCCCCTGTAGCGTTTTCAAATGTACCACTTCAGACATGGTCGCTTTCGGTTCGGCAAAGTTAAGATTATTTCTGATTTTTTCTTCTCATCGAGTCACCTTTTAGCTCAACCCGAACCGCGTTAGCGGTGAGGCGGTCCATGATTGCGTCAGCCAAGGTAGGCTCATTGATGTAGTCATACCATTTTGATACCGGGAGTTGTGATGTCACGATTACGGATTTCCTCTGATAGCAGTCTTCCAGGATCTGGAGCAGGGCCAGACGTGAGTTGTTGTCAAGCGGCTGCAGTCCGAAGTCATCAAAGATGACGAGGTCATTCTTCTCGATGCGGTTGATGACCTTAAGAAGGCTTCCGTCAAGTTTGGCGAGCGCTATACGCTCGATGAACTTGTTCATGGAGAAGTATTCCACCCTGTGTCCCATGAAGCAGGCCTGTCTTCCGATGGCACATGCCAGGAACGATTTCCCGCATCCTGTCCTGCCGTCTATGAGAAGATTCTCGGCTCTGTCTATGAAGGTGCAGTCCATAAGTTCGAGCAGCATCTCCTTGCCCAGATTCCTCTCTTCCGAACAGATTACATCTTCCATTACGGCATTGTAGCGCAGCTTGCTGGTCTTGAGGTACATTTCTGTCCTCTTGCGGTTGCGGTACTGCCGTTCCGCCTCAGCAAGTCTTGCAATAAAGGTGTCCAAAGCAGGCCACTGGCTTGCAGGCATACTCTGAAGGGCTTTGTAGCATTCCGCCATACCCTTGAGTTTAAGTCCCTCCAGCTGGAGGATCGTTTCTTGTGTGTTCATTGGTTTATATTCGTTTATGTGCCGGCATGGTTGTCCTATTGATACGCGGACGCACCTCTCACGTTGTCGTTCCGGGGCATGTATGAAGCCGTATCCGACGGTGTCAGGGGTATGTCGTCCAGATTGTTCTTGAGTATTGCCTCTATGCGTTTGTATGTGGACGCGGTCTTCGGCTCTATCCGTCTGCAGGCCGCCTCAAGCCGTACCGCTCCGTATCTTACGGCCAGGCGCAGGACACCCTGGCAGGAGCGGTATGCCTGCTGCACGAACAGGGCGGACTTCAGTATGCAGTCTATGGACTCACGTGTATGAGGTCCTATCTGACTGGCCTTCGACTGGAAATAGGCGGGATTGACTTCCTTTGAGCGTCTGTATGCCATATGCTTTTCCGGCATGTGGGCCTCGACTGTGGAGTACCCGTCCGAGCGCTTCCTGTCGTGTACCGCTATCCTGTCCAGTCTGATCCAGACTTCCACCGTCTCCGCATCGTATATGACCTTGGCTTTCCTGCCTATATGCTGATATGGAACGCTGTAGAAGTGGTTCCTGTCCACTGGAAGTGATAGGTGGAGTTGATGGTTATTTCCTTGGTGTACTTCAGGAGGAAGGGCTTTGGCGGCAATGGGAGCATATACGGACGTTCCTCCCTTTCGTATTGCTCTCTGCGGCTGTATATCCTGTTCTTGCGGGGCCTGTCGTTGAACATGTCATTCAACTCATCCAGCCTGCCGTTGAGCTCGTCATAAGAAAAGAAGGTGTCGCGGCAGATGCGGCTGTAATAGTATCTGTATGTCTGGTTGACAAGGCTCTCGGCCGGACCTTTGTCCCGTGGCCTGGCAGGGCGGCATTCGTCCAGCTCGGTCCCGTTGTGAAGGCACCATTGGCTCGCGGCCTCATTCAGGGTCGGCTCATAGCGGTCTGTCTTCCTTATCCACTGGCGCATGTTGTCTGTCTTTGAGACCTCGGCTACACCGCCGAAGTATCTGACGGCTCTTGACAGTGCCTGGAAGAGATATTCCATCTTTGCGCTTGGCAGTGCGGTCACATAGCTGAGCATCGAGTACGGCAGCACACAGACAAGCACAATCGCCTTGACCGCTTCTCCTGTGTCTTTATCGACTATCCATAGATTGTCGCCTGCAAAGTCGAACTGCATCTCGCGCCCGGGCTCGTACACGTTATGGTACTTGTAGTCGTGATTCCTTTCATATTCCTGGATGATCGCCTTGAACTGGGTGTAGCCGTATGGATTGTCTGTGCTCTTCAGGTATTCCTCATACAGAACGTCATAGGTCATGTGCTTGCGCATCATGTCCCTTGCATAGTCCTCAATTCTCTCCTGCATGAAGGCATACCTGTCGGAGTCCCTGCCGCGATGCCCGTCGCCTTTCAGCATGATTGCCTGAAGTTCCGCATCGTTCAAGGCAAGGAGGTCCACCATGCTCCTGCCGGATGCTTCCGCACGGTCCCGGTAGTTCCTCAGAGATGTGCGGCTGAGTTTCAGCTTGCGCTCCATCTCCCGTAGTGATGTCCCGCGGGATAACTCGCGGATAATTACTCTGATGTCTGTCATTGTCGCTTTTACATTTGCCATAGCCCTGTGGTATTACCTTTACCACAAAGTTACCTCGTCAAACCGTTTGCGACCATCCCGAAGAATCTGCCCCGACCATGCCGGCACTGGTTAACGGGGGGGACATTTCATTCCGCTACAGGCGGTACATTTCATTCTGATATGACCGGTACATTTGAAAGTGATATGGGCGGTACATTTAATGTGCTGCAATCACATAAATGGCATTAATCACTCAAATCTATAGTTATTGTTCCCAGCACAAACCGCAAAAATATCTCTTAATCCTTGAATTTAGGTTTGAGAATCTCGGAGTAAATCACACCTGTACGCAAATCAAACCCACCAGGGAACAGCGATTCGTCAATCCCAACAACGGTTTCTTGGCGTTCATCGTCTGTGGAATCTACAGAAGTGGAATCCAATTCAAAAGGTACAGAAAATGAACTTGATTGCATCTGCTCAACCCGTCGCATCGCAGCTTGAATAGCTTCGTCGTCATACGAAAAAACTGCATCACCCATTCTATTGAGACTGCTATTTTCAGGCGTAACAGACATGGTTGAAGGAATAACAGAAGGTACTACATCCTGCTCTGAAGGGGAAACTACTCCTCGTTGCTGAGATACCGGGGATACTTTCTGCGGAATTGACGCCTGAGATGGGATAGGAGAGTGTGATGAATCTGCTGAAGACGAAGAAGAGGTTGTTGCTATCGTAGATTCTCCAGCCACACTTTCAGTGGAGGTTGGGGTAGACGGCGTCTGAGGTTCCTCTGTGGATCTACGAGCACGTTCGATCTCCTCCAAAAGATCATCCCAAGGTGAATTTTGAGGCAACTGATCCGACTCAGTCGGTTGTCCGGGCTTTTTCTTTAACAGAGAGAGAGCTATGGAAGCTCCAATAGCTATCAACAAAGGCAATAACTCTTCCATAACCAAACTTCCGTTTACTCTTTCACATTCTCAACGCGCGTGATTTTCTCAACACCCTTGATCTTACCGACCTTATCCATGATCATTTTCAAGTCATCAAGCCCCTTAACATACAAGCTGATGTCGCCCTCAAAAATACCATCATGGCTCTGAAGGTGTATTTCACGAATATTGATATTCAACTCTCCGGTAATGACTTGCAACAACTCCAACATAATACCCACACGATCAATACCTCGAACCTCGATAATAGACAAATAAGACATTGCCTTGTGGCTCGACCAGGTAACAGGTGTCAAATTGTTACCATGTTGACTGGCCAATTTGATCAGTTCGTTGCAACTTTTTTTATGAACATCAACCTTGTGGGTATCAGGATTCTTGTAACCGACTACCTCATCTCCCGGAATAGGATTACAACAAGGGGCAATTACAAACTGTGGCTGTTCGGGATCATCTACATGCTCAATCGCTCGATCAATCGTGGAAGTGGGATCAATCTTCTGTTCCTTCCCGTTTTGCGATTTCCGTTTTTCATCCGCACTCAAAAATTTAAACGGATTCGGAATCTGCAATGACCAGAATTTCAAAATTTTGCTGGCCGAATTTTCGCGCAAAACCTTACCGAGACCGTCGAGATTAATAATTCCAGCCCCAACTTTGCTGTAAAACTCATCCTTTGTGGTACACTCATAGGCCGGCAGAACCTTACGGAAAACCCGAGCACGAGAACTGGTCGGAATACCAAAGTCACGCATACGAGCTTCAAACTGCTCTCGGCCTGTATTGATGTTGTTGAGTTTCTCCTTCTTCAGGAAGCTGATGATACACTGCTTGGCTTTCGTGGTAGCCACATGATCCAGCCAGTTCGCTTTGGGCCGTACATTCTGCGAGGTAATAATCTCTATCTGGTCCCCGCTCTGAATAGGCGTAAAAATGGATTCTATCTTGTGATTAATCTTGGCTCCGATCGCACTATTACCGATGTTGGTATGGATATCATACGCAAAATCAAGCGCTGTGGCCCCTTGAGGTAGGGTACGAGATTCACCTTTCGGCGTAAAGACAACAATCTCGTTGGTATAAAGACTCAGTTTGAAATTGTCGAGGAACTCTACCGCATTTTCTGTCGGGCTGTTCAATGCCTCACGAACCTGTTTGATCCAACGATCGAATTCTCCCTCATCACGACCTTCTGCGTCACTACTCTTATATTTCCAGTGCGCCGCAAAACCGCGTTCGGCAATCTCCTCCATCCGCTGCGATCGAATCTGAACTTCAACCCAAACGCCATCAGGCCCCATCACTGTCGAATGGAGAGCCTCATAACCGTTGGCTTTGGGTATATTGACCCAATCACGCAAACGATCCGGCTTGGGTTTGTAAATATCAGTTACCAGTGAATAGATGTGCCAACACTGAGCCTTTTCCGGAATCATCGGAGAGGGTTTGAACACAATCCGAATCGCAAACAGATCATAGACCTCCTCGAACGGTATCTGCTTACGCTGCATCTTCGACCAGATCGAATAAACAGATTTGACCCGTCCCGAAATTTCAAAATCGATGCGATTCTCCTTCAGTGCCTCGATCAACGGAGCATTAAACTTTTCAATGAATTTGGTTCGATCTGGCTCCGTCTCCTGAATTTTTTGCTCGATCTGCCGGTACTCTTCGGGGAAACGATATTTGAGCGTCAAATCCTCCAACTCACTCTTGATCGCATACAACCCCAAACGATGAGCCAACGGAGCAAACAGATAGATCGTCTCGCTGGTGATCTTCATCTGTTTGTGTGGAGGCATACTGCCCAGTGTACGCATATTGTGCAGACGGTCCGCAATCTTAATCAAAATCACCCGAACATCATCTGACAATGTCAGTAACACTTTTCGGAAATTAGCCGCCTGCTCCGACGCCTCTGTTTTGAATACCCCGGACATCTTGGTCAATCCATCCACCATCTGAGCCACTTTGGGCCCAAACATCGATTGGATATCTTCCACCGTATAGTCCGTATCTTCAACTACATCGTGCAACAGAGCCGCCATGACCGATTTGACGCCCAGGCCTATCTCGTCCACCACGATCATCGCTACGGAGATCGGGTGCATGATATAGGGTTCACCGGAGCGACGGCGCACACCGGCGTGAGCCTCTTTCGCCAAAAAGAATGCACGCTTGATCCGATCTGCATCCTCCTGGGTCTTGCAGATCTTTGCACAATGCTCCATCAGGCGATCGAACGCCGCATCGACCATCTGTTCATCTTCCGGACTGTACCCCATATCCGTACTGTTTTAAATCTTCAATTCCGAAAATTATCCGGCGGCCAAAGCCTCACGTACTTTGGTCTCGATCTCTTCTCGCAAAGCATCATTGCCTTTCAGCAACTCTTTAACCGCATCACGTCCCTGACCCAGTTTCTGATCACCGTACGAGAACCAAGATCCGCTCTTCTTAATGATTCCCTTATCAACACCCAAATCGATGATCTCTCCAATTTTCGAGATACCTTCACCGAACATAATATCAAACTCTGCACGGCGGAATGGGGGAGCCAACTTGTTTTTCACAATTTTGACTTTGGCACGAGCACCAAGCTGTTCCTCGCCATCCTTAATTACAGATGCCTTGCGAATATCGATACGGATGCTGGCGTAAAACTTCAACGCATTACCACCTGTGGTAGTCTCTGGGTTACCGTACACCACACCGATCTTGTCACGCAGCTGGTTGATGAAGATACATACCGTACCCGTTTTGCTGATGCTGGCTGTCAACTTACGCAATGCCTGAGACATCAAACGAGCTTGCAAACCCATCTTCGCTTCACCCATTTCGCCCTCAATTTCAGCTTTCGGGGTCAAAGCGGCCACAGAGTCAATCACCACGATATCGATTGCACTGGAACGGATCAGATGGTCCGCAATTTCCAAAGCTTGCTCACCATTATCGGGTTGTGAAATCAACAACTCATCGATATCTACCCCCAATTTCTGAGCATAGGTGCTGTCAAAAGCATGCTCTGCATCAATAAAGGCGGCAATACCTCCAGCTTTCTGAGCCTCGGCAATAGCATGAATCGCCAATGTGGTCTTACCTGAAGACTCCGGACCATAAATCTCGATCACGCGCCCTTTGGGATATCCTCCAATACCAAGCGCCTGATCCAGCGTAATCGATCCAGTCGGAATCACGGGAACAGACTCAACAGCCTTGCTGCTCATCTTCATGATTGCGCCTTTGCCAAAATCCTTTTCGATCTTGTCCATTACGGCGCTGAGAACCTTGAGTTTCTCGGGATTTACCTGACTTTTATCTGCCATAAATCACTATGTCTGTATAAAATTACTTTTGATAAGCCTCCACAATCTGAGTGAAGTGCTCTTTCGTATTTACTTTTTCAAAAATTTTCTCGATGACTCCCTGTTCGTCAATAACAAAGGTTGTACGCAAAATTCCCATCGACACACGTCCCATGAACTTTTTCTCACCATAAACCCCGTATGCCGTAGCAATACTTTTGTCCGTATCCGCCAACAAAGTAAAATTGAGCGAATGTTTGGCAATAAAATTCATATGAGACTTGGCGCTATCGGGGCTTACTCCAACTATTTCAAACCCCATCCGCTGCAGTTCATCCCGTCCATCTCGCAAACTGCATGCTTCTGCCGTACAACCTGGAGTATTGTCTTTGGGATAGAAATAGAGAATCACTTTCTTGCCCCGAAAATCAGACAACGAAACTGAATCACCATTTTGATTCACCCCGGTAAACTGCGGAGCAATATCACCTACTTTAAGTTGTGTCATAATACACCTATAGTTTTTACGCGGTTCTACAATTCGTAAAAGGGCATATACTTTGTAAAGATACGAAAAACCCTGAAAAGACAAAAAGTTTTCCCGGTCAAAACAAGCCCGGAAAAACTTTCTATCATTAAGGTTTCAAACTATGTCAACTCTTTATTTGGCAAGAACCCTCTTTTCAATCTCTTCGATCTGATGACGGAACACTTTGTCCGTCTCAATCAAATTGGAAATCGCCTTGCATGCATGCAAAACAGTCGCATGATTCTTACCGCCAATCGAAGCCCCAATAACCGTCAGCGGAGCCTTCGTATGTTGTTTACTTAAATACATGGCGATTTGACGGGCCTGAGCCACCTCACGAGTTCGACGAGGCGAATTGAACTTCTCTTCACTCAAATCCAAATACTCACAAACCACCTTACGAATATGATCGATTGTAATCTCCTTTTGAGTGAACTGCACATACACCTTCAGAATCTCTTTGGCCAACGAAACCGTCACCTTCTTACCCAGGAACGACGCATTAGCAACCAATGATGAGAGGGCACCCTCAATTTCACGCACATTTGCATTGATATTGTTCGCCAGGAAATCAACCACCTCATCCGATACTTCAGCACCCAAACGATACGCCTTGTTACGGATAATCTTAACCTTCGTATCAAAATCAGGCAACATCAACTGTGCCGACAAGCCCCATTTGAAACGAGTCAACAGACGTTGTTCAATATCCTTCAACTCCACAGGAGGTTTATCCGAAGTCAAAACGAGCTGTTTCCCTGAAAGATGCAAATGGTTGAAAATATTAAAGAAGGCATTCTGAGTCTTCACCTTACCAGCCAACTCTTGGATATCATCGATAATCAACATATCAAGCATCTGATAGAAGTTGATAAAATCGTTGATCTCACCGGAACGCACCGCATTGGTGAACTGTGCCTGAAATTTGTTCATCGACACATAAAGCACCTGCATCGAAGGACGACGTTGTTTGGCCTCCATACCGATCGCCTGAGCAATGTGCGTTTTACCCAACCCTGGATCACCATATATATATAAGGGGTTGAATGGGGTGGTACCCGGACTAACAGCTACCGAAACCCCCGCAGACCTGCACAATCGGTTACACTCTCCCTCAACAAAAGTATCAAACGTGTAATTCGGATTAAGCTGAGGATCGATTACCAATTTGCGAATACCGGGAATCACAAACGGATTTTTTATATTTGCCGTATCGGTCCGTGCAGCAAAGGTGTTGATAGCAGTCATATCTGCCTCGGAGGCAACAACTGGCGCCGGCTGTTCCGATTGGGGAACCGCATAGCGCAAACGAGCCTTCAAACCGAATTGCTGATGAATGATCGGTGTCAACAACTTGATGAAGTGTTTTTCTATATAATATACGTAGCTTTCGTTCGGAACGCGCAACTTAAGCGTCGTACCGTCGAAATCAAGAGGGACTATCGGCTTGAACCATTTGGAAAACTCCTCACTGGAGGTCTGCTCTTTAATTTGGGACAAGCAAGTTTGCCACACCTCTCTATAGGTCTGGTTATTAACGATCATTATCAGAGTGGATTATTTCGATTTGCTTAAGCAAAATTGTAAATAACAATGTGAAAAAAAAACCACATACTATATTGTTTATTTAACTTAAATTTATATAGAAAAATAAGGGATACAATAGGGTCGGTTTTTAATCGTTTGATATAGAGTATTCAGAAAATAATTCTTATTTTTGTCTATAAGTTTTTTCGACTCTAATTTCAAGATAGTATAAACAAAACACATAAGACGATGGACACAAATTTGGACCAGATCGTGCTTGAAAAAGCCCAAAAGTGGCTGACTGGCAACTATGACGAAAAGACCAAACAACAGGTTAAACACCTGATTGACAACGATAAAAAGGAATTAACCGAGAGTTTTTATAAAGACCTCGAATTCGGAACCGGAGGCTTGCGCGGCATTATGGGTGTCGGTACCAACCGCATGAATATCTACACAGTAGGTATGGCAACCCAAGGGTTGGCCAACTATCTGAAAAAGGCCTTCCCAAATGAAAAAATCAAAGTGGCAATCGGCCATGATAGCCGTAACAATAGCCGCCTTTTTTCAGAACATACTGCCTCTATTTTTGCCGCAAATGGATTCAAAGTATATCTGTTTGACTCTTTGCGTCCAACACCGGAATTAAGTTTCGCAATCCGTCAATTGGGATGCCAGAGCGGGGTAGTCATTACCGCCTCTCACAACCCCAAAGAGTATAACGGATACAAAGCTTATTGGGCTGATGGAGCTCAAGTCACTCCGCCACATGACAAAAACATCATCGCAGAGGTACAAAAAATTACTTCTCCTGACGAAGTTCTCACCACAACCAGCAAAGAGAACATCACCATCCTCGGTGAAGAGTTCGACAACCTGTACCTCGACACCATTCACAGCCTTTCATTGTCACCAGAAGCCATTGAGGCCAATAGCGACATGAAAATCGTCTATACTCCTTTGCACGGTTCCGGTGTTATTTTAGTACCTGCATCATTGCGTAAATTTGGCTTCCATAATATTATTACGGTCAAAGAGCAAAACATCTCCGATGGCAATTTCCCGACAGTTGCATCGCCAAACCCTGAAGAGCGCGCGACGATGAAAATGGCCATTGATTTGGCAGCCAAAGAGAAAGCCGACCTGGTATTGGCTACCGACCCCGATGCAGACCGTATTGGTGTAGCTCTGCCCAACGAAAAGGGCGATTACGTCCTGCTCAATGGCAATCAGACCTGTACTCTTTTGGCGTACTACCTGATGCGTCGCTGGAGCGAACTCAACAAATTAAACGGCAAACAATTCGTCATCAAAACCATCGTAACAACCGGTTTGATCAATCAGGTTGCCGAATCCTATGGCGTTCAATGTTTTGAATGCTTGACAGGCTTTAAATACATAGCCGAAATCATTCGCAATCTTGAAGGAAAAATGCAATATATCGGCGGCGGTGAAGAGAGTTTCGGTTTCTTAGCCGGTGATTTTGTACGCGATAAAGATGCAGTAAGCGCCTGCTCTTTGGCTGCTGAAGCAGCTGCTTGGGCCAAAAGCCAAGGCATGACCTTATACGACCTTCTCAAAGAGATTTATGTTAAATACGGTTTCTATAAGGAGGCTATGATCTACATCGTTCGCCAAGGCAAAGAGGGTGCAGAAGATATCAAAAAAATGATGGATGAATTCCGTGCAAATCCTCCTAAAACTATAGGTGGATCTCCGATCGTTACCATCAAAGACTATCTTTCTTCAGAAGCTCTCGATGTGCAGACTGGAAATCGTGCACCAATTGAGATGGAAAAATCGAATGTATTACAATTCTTCACTGAAGACAACACGATCGTCTCCATTCGTCCATCTGGTACCGAACCTAAAATCAAATTTTATTTCGGAGTTCGAGAAGAGTTGCCTTCTAAAGAACAATTCTACACGGTACAACAAAAACTCGACGACAAATTACAAACTCTCGAGACCGAATTAACTAAATAATAACCGATATGGCTTCAATTTTCACACGAATCATCAAAGGAGAGATTCCGTGCTACAAGGTAGCCGAGGATGATCGTTATTTTGCCTTTCTGGATATCAATCCACTAGCTAAAGGCCATACATTAGTTGTCCCCAAACAAGAGACCGACTACATTTTCGATCTGGACGACGACACGCTAGCAGGCATGATGGTGTTTGCAAAAAAAATAGCGAAGCAAATAGGAGAGAAAATAGCGTGCAAACGCGTAGCAGTAGTAGTGCTTGGGATGGAGGTTCCGCATGCACATATACACCTTATTCCTATAAATAGTGAAAGTGATGTAGATTTCCATAAAGAAAAACTACAATTGTCACCGGAAGAATTCTCTCAAATTTCTGAGATGATTAAACTATAAATCAGACTTTTAACTAAACGAAGGCGCTCTCAAAAGGAGCGCTTTTTTATTTAACATAATTATATTCTGATAAAATTCATATAAATAAAGTGTTCGTAACGAGGTAGGGAATACCAAAATCTCTGTCAAAATATTCCATTTGTAAATTACTTTATTCACATTTGTATACACATCATATGTAAATTGACTCTATTTTGTCACTTTTGTAATAACCACCAATAATTTAATTAGTTTTTGTCTAATTTTACATTTTGCAAATATATATTTCTCGCACATAAATTCCAATCAACAACAATCTATAACAATCATTGTATTTTCATTATACAATATACTAATAATCAATCATATAAACTGATTAAACTGAAGTTTTAATCGCCATTAATTATTATATGAAGAATGGTTAATGTCTGGTAAACACACAATAATATATTTGCAAACATTTAATGATATAATTATAAGTAAATTATAGTAATTTATATTCACATTTACTTTATATAGATAAAACCATGAAGCTTAGAACAGATGTGGCTCGTTATATGTGTTACATTTGTAAATAGTTTAATTAAGCATTTCATTTGTTACATGTGAAATTTATACCTTGTGTTTTGTTAATGTATTGTTTATATTTGTAAAAATTATCTAATATGAAGGATCGACTACAAAAGTTCCTAAATTACGAAGGTCTCTCAAGATCAAACTTCGCTCAAATTATGGGAGTGCAGCAATCAAGCATTACCCATATCCTAAGTGGACGTAATAAACCTAGTTTTGACTTCATTGAAAAAATGCTCCAGCGTTTCCCTAAAATTGCCCCCGATTGGCTAATTATGGGAAAAGGCCCCATGTATCGAACCAACGAATCATCTTCCAACCCTCAGTCCAAACAAGAGATCTTAATACATCAGCCGACCATACCTCAATTGGAAAATCTCAATCAAGATACCTCAAACATCCCACAACAGACTATACCTAATATCTCGGCAAATACAACAGAAACTCTGTTCGATTCATTTCAGACAACTTCTCAAGAATCGCTTATAATGCCCGAACCTAACCATTCGTCCAGTATATCCGATTCTCAGTCGATAATTTCTGAGCATGGCAAACACCCTGACATCAATCTTACAGCTCAAGCCTCCGGTTTAACGGCAACCAATCAGTCCACAGGAAAAAGATCTGAGAACTCTGATCAACACAATCAAAATTTATCATCAGACCAACATACGTCACAGGGTAATTCAAAAACGTTTCAGAATATCGACACAAAGAACAATCCAAGTTCATCCGACATTGAAAAAATCATCATTCTATTCAAAAACAAAACATTCATTACATACACACCGGAAGAATAATCCTGAAACCAGTCATATAAACTAGTTCAATTTATCCCATTAATATATGAATTATAATTTATATTATGTTAAATAATATAAATTAAATCATTAATAATAAGATCTGATAGCCAATATCACGGTTACATATCAATCTAAATAATAATAAAACCCTACTTTGCTAAAACCGTATCAACCCCAAACATCTATATTTTGAGGTTAAGCAATCAATGAGTACCTTAGCATGAGAAATATTACTTCTCAATATGAAAATTTTTCAGATCACACTATTTACTATATTGTTCTGCTTTACAACAAGTTGTCAACGACAAAAGGTAGATCATAGACCAACCATTTCTGTCAGTATTGCTCCATTGGCCTTTTTGACTGAACAGATAGTCGATTCAGATTTTGTAATCAATACTATGGTCCCTTCAGGTGCAAATGTTGAAACTTATGAGCCTACCCCAACTCAAATGAGGCAAGTTGCTCAATCTCAATTTTATATTAGCACAGGACTATTGGATTTTGAACAACAGCTAAACAATTCCATACAACACAATATGCCTAATGTGCGAAACATAAATGTTTCTAAGGGTGTTAGTTTAATTACTGGACACGCTCATCGCCATTCTGAAAAGCATCATCATTCAATCTCTGAATCTAACGCTGTCGATACTACTCATGAGCAATTCAGAGAGAGTTCAATGACTGCTCAAACGTCTATTACAGGGATTGACCCTCATATATGGAATTCTCCACGATCAGCCAAAGTAATAGCTAAAAACATTTACGACGGTCTGGCAGCACTCTATCCAGACTCCGTTCGCTACAAAACAAATTATGAGAAACTAATCTCGCGTTTAGATTCTTTAGACCATGCTCTAAACGAAATGTTTCATACTGGTAATACTGCTTTTATCATATACCATCCAGCACTTACTTATTTAGCGCGAGATTACAATCTGCGCCAAATTTCACTCGAAAAAGAAGGGAAAGAGCCCTCTGCAGAATACCTCAAACAATTAATCGATACCGTTAAAAAATTAAATATCAATCAAATATTCTATCAACAACAATTTAGTCGCAACAGTGTAGAGGCGCTATCAAATGAATTAGACATACCTGCAATTCCATTTGATCCGCTTGCGCCCAACCTGATCCAAAACACCTTGAATATTTGTACTCAAATCGTGCATCCATGAGTAACAGTTTGATCTCCATACAACATGTTTCCGTCAGTTACGATGGACGAACCAATGCTATCGAAGAGGTTAATTTAGAGATCTATCCACAGGATTTCATAGGCATTATAGGCCCCAATGGTGGAGGAAAAACCACACTTGTTAAAGCCATCCTCAAAGCAATCCCCTACTCTGGTGAGATCATTTATGCTCCTGAAATTGAAAATAATGGACACCGTGCGATTGGATATATGCCTCAAGTATCCGACATCGACAAATCCTTTCCAATCTCAGTTAAAGAGGTAGTATTATCGGGCCTGCAAGCGCAAAAACGCTTCTTTGGCAGATATACCACAAAAGACAAAACAAAGGCTTTGCATTTGCTTGATTTATGCGGAATTGCATCAATCGCAGAACGCCCTATTGGCGAATTGTCGGGAGGTCAGCTACAACGTACTTTGCTTTGCAGGGCTTTAATTGCTGATCCGAAAGTGCTGATTCTTGATGAACCTGCCAATTTTGTTGACAACAAATTCGAGAAAGAGCTATATACCATTCTGCGTCAACTGAATAATAAAATGGCTATCGTCATGGTGTCACACGATTTGGGCACGATTACTTCGTATGTAAAATCTATTGTCTGTGTCAATCGGCATGTCCATAGACACAACTCCAATATTATTACGCCAGAACAGTTACACAATTACGACTGCCCTATTCAACTCCTTTCGCACGGAACTGTTCCTCACACCATTCTCGAAACTCACGAACAATAAGCAAAAACTACACGGCTTTATACATTATAGTAAATCTATCATTCACTCGTAAAAAATCTACGAATTACAAATTAGATTCAGCATTACACTCATTATAAATAAGTTGACAAGCCCATAAATAAAATCGGCTTTGCATAATATGCAAAGCCGATAACTTTGAAATGAGTGCAATACTCTATTTGCAAATATCACTCAATTTACGGAACAAGCCATCTACACCGCTCATCATATCGCGACGAACTTGTGCATAATGTTTGCGAACCAAACTTTTATTCTGTTTGTCAGCAGGATGGTTAACCTGATCGTATAATTTGTTACGCATAGCCACAGCCTCTTCAATTACAGCAACAATAGCATCGCGTTTCTCGCCATTGAAGTACAAAGCCATATAACCATCCGAAATTACTTCGCTAACCAGATAGTCTATTTCGTTTTTAATTCTTCTAATACTTGCCATAACAATTTGATTTTGATTTTGAGCAAAGATAATAAAAGTTGTGAAACAATAAGCGCTATAGTCAATTTTCAAACGGGTGATCTTCTAACTCTCGATAGCCTTCACCAATAAAGTCAGCCAAATCTCCGGCATTCATTCCCTCTTGACCATAATAATCAGCTGCTTTATCGCCAGCCACTCCATGCAGATAAACGCCTAAAATAGCCGCTTCCAAAGCATTGTAACCACGAGATCGCAAGCCTGTAATTAATCCCGTCAAAACATCTCCACTACCACCTTTGGCCATACCGGCATTTCCTGTCGAGTTAAAATAGCAGGTACCCTTCGGAGTACAAATCATCGTATGCGCCCCCTTCACCACCACAATCGACGTCAGACGACGAGCCAACTCCTGCACCTTTTCGTTGCGTTGTTGATCCGATGTCCAATCTCCAATCAAGCGGCGCAATTCCCCCAAGTGAGGCGTTAAAATCGAACCCGCAGGTATTTGAGCCAGTAAATCAGGCTGCTCAGCCAACAAATTCAGCGCATCTGCATCCAGAATCAATGGTTTGCCGCATTGCAACACAGCTCGTAACCCTTTTACACTTTCGGTGTGACGCCCGAGTCCTGGACCTATACCAATAGCAGTATAACGGTCAATCTGTGCGGGCAATTGGGTAAACCATGCTCCTGGGTCACAGCTGACCATCGCTGCAGGATAATTGGCCTGTACGGCAAAACGCTCTTCTCGAGGTAGATGCACAGTTACCAATCCACATCCCGAACGAAGTGCAGCCCCAGAAGCCAAAACAGCTGCTCCAACCATTCCTTCCGATCCACAAATCAATAAAGCATGGCCAAAACACCCCTTATGGCCAAAACGGGGACGGGACAAGATGATATTTCGAACCTGCTCCTCATCCACATATACATACGGAGATGCAATCTGCTCAATATATGTCTCTGAAAGACCGATTGGCAGAATTTCCAACTGCCCGACAGACTCACCCGCTTCGGGCAACAATAAGGCCAATTTTGGGAATTCAAGGGTCAGCGTAACAGAAGCATGTACCATGATCCGATCGGCCGTATTTCCATATTCCGTTAACATTCCAGAAGGAATATCAATCGAAACAACGCGGCATCCAGATTCATTGATCCGTTCGATGGCCTCAGCGACCACTCCTCGCACCTCGCCTCGGACACCTGTACCCAGTAAGGCATCCACAATCACCACCTCCGGGTCAATGTCAAAATCCAGTCCCTGACTCACCGGAATCTCAGCAGGTAAACGCTCCAAATTTTGGCGACACTGTTCCGACAGCTGTTCAGGTTCGAAAATCAGGGCTACCCGACAATCAAACCTTGCCCCATGCAACATACGAGCCACAGCCAAACCATCGCCTCCATTATTGCCCTTGCCAACGACAAACAACAATACGCTCTCCTGTGCAATATGATTAGAAATCCATTGCGCCAACGTTTCAGAAGCACGTTCCATCAGATCGAGACTGGAGATGGGTTCGTGCTCGATCGTGTATCGATCTGCCTCTTGGATGGTTTTGCCTGTCAGGATTTTCATATTCCGTCAATTAGGCTCCAAAATTGTCGTACATAATATTTTCGGGTGGCACCCCTAACTCATCGAGCATACGATTGACCGAAGCCGTCATCATCGGAGGACCACACAGATAGTATTCAATATCCTCGGGTGCCTCGTGATTTTTCAGATAATTATCGAATACGACCTGATGGATAAATCCCACATAGCCGCTCCAATTGTCGTCCGGTTTGGGATCAGACAGCGCAATGTGGAACTGGAAATTTGGAAATTCCTTTTCAATCTCTTCAAAATCGCTTTCGTAGAAAATCTCACGCCGAGAACGTGCCCCATACCAGAAGGTTACTGGAGTGGTAATTTTCAAGGTTTTAAACAGATGGAAAATATGCGAACGCATCGGTGCCATACCGGCTCCACCTCCAATAAACATCTTTTCGTTGGGTGTATCCTTGACAAAGAAATCTCCGTACGGACCTGAAATCGTCACCTTATCGCCCGGCTTTCTCGAGAAAATGTAAGAGGAACAGATACCGGGGTTCACCTTCTTAAAGCTACCGGTAGCACGATCCCAGGGTGGCGTCGCAATACGGATGTTTAACATAATTATATTCCCCTCAGCAGGATGGTTAGCCATTGAGTAGGCCCGGAAGGTAGGTTCAGGATTGTGCGTAACCAATCCCCACATCTTCATTTGATCCCAATCCTCATGATATTCAGGGGCAACGTCCATATCGCTGAATTTGATCTCATCGTATTTCGGGACATCAATCTGAATGTACTGTCCAGAGCGGAACTTCAGCGCCTCTCCTTCCGGCAGTTTAACTACAAACTCCTTGATAAAGGTGGCCACATTATTGTTGGAGATCACGGTGCACTCCCATTTTTTGACTCCGAGCACAGCATCGTCAATATGAATGCGGAGATTCTCTTTCACCTTGACTTGGCATCCCAAACGCCACTTTTCGGCTTGTTGACGACGCGTAAAGAAGTTGACTTCAGTAGGCAAAATTTCACCGCCGCCCTCCAAAACTTGACATTTGCACATACCACAAGAACCGCCTCCGCCACAGGCCGAAGGCAGGAAAATACCGTTATTACCCAAGGTACTCAACAAGGATCCACCTGGAGAAACGGTCAACTCTTTTTGGCCATCATTGATATCGATCTTTACCTCTCCCGATGGCATCAGTTTGGCTTTAGCATAAAGCAGTAGTGCCACCAAGATCAACGTAACGATCAAAAAAGCTACAATAGCTATGATGATAGATAAACCCATTTTATACGCTTTAATCGTTTATTTCAGCACCAATTCTATCTCTACAATTGGATTCCGAGGAAAGTCATGAAGGCAATACCCATCAGACCTGTCAGAATAAAGGTGATTCCAGCACCTTGCAACGGGGCCGGGACATTGGAATAGGCCATCTTTTCCCGAATAGCCGCCATCAAGACAATGGCCAACCACCAACCTACTCCAGAGCCCAGTGCAAAGGCAGAAGCCTCTCCGAGTGTCGCATATTCACGCTCCTGCATAAAGAGGGATCCACCCAAGATCGCACAGTTTACAGCAATCAACGGCAAGAAGATTCCCAATTGGTTGTATAAGGTCGGAGTAAACTTCTCAACCACCATCTCCACCAGCTGCACAAACGAAGCGATGACAGCAATGAAAACGATAAAACTCAAAAAGCTCAAATCAACCGGATGTGCTCCATCGGTTCCGAACTCCGGGTTGATCCAGGCCAGTGCCCCAGGTGAAAGCACATATTCGTTGAGCAGATAGTTCAACGGCACGGTGGTCACCATGACAAACGTCACAGCAATTCCCAAACCCATCGCTGTTTTGACACTTTTGCTGACCGCAATATACGAACACATGCCGAAGAAGAAGGCAAACACCATGTTCTCGACAAAAACAGCCTTGACGAATATGCTCAGTATGTTCTCCATATCCTATGTTTTAACCGTGTACGGGTTATTTTCCAATCAATTTTTTATTGCGACTGCGTTGTACCCAGATGATCAGTCCCACACCGATCAGAGCCATCGGAGGCAGCAGCAACAGACCGTTGTTTTCGTAAAAACCGCCGTTTTTGATGTACCAACTATCAGGGATGATTTGGTATCCCCACAGCGTTCCAGCACCTAACAATTCACGGAAGAATCCAAGAATCAACAGGATCATTCCATAGCCAAGTCCATTGCCAATTCCATCCAAGAACGAGGGCCATGGTTTGTTTCCCAACGCAAAGGCCTCGATACGTCCCATAATGATACAGTTGGTGATAATCAGACCCACAAACACCGAGAGTTGCTTGCTGACATCATAAACAAAGGCCTTCAGCACCTGATCGACCAAAATCACCAAGGCTGCCACTACTACCAGTTGGACAATGATACGAATCCGATCCGGTATACCCTTGCGAATCAATGAAATGATCATACTCGAGAAGCCTGTCACGATCGTCACGGACAGTGCCATCACAAAAGCAGGCTTCAACTTGGCAGTAACAGCCAATGCGGAACAGATACCCAAAATCTGCACCGTAACAGGGTTTGTCGCCCCGAACGGTGAGGTCAGCAATTTGAGGTTCTTTGCCGAGAAAAACGGCTCCTTTTCCTTTTTATCACTCATCTCGATCTGATTTTTCAGTTGATAACGAAGCTGACTTTGCAGCCCCTGAAACCTGTTCACCTGTTACGTCACCACTCTGCGCAACGGTATCCGCTACGGCTGCATCAGCCTGTGCTGTCAAAACGGAAGTTCCTGCAGCTTCACGTTGCCGTTGAATATAGCGATCGTAATCTCCCAGGCAACTTTTCAGCATATCCTCGACTCCGCGAGAGGTCAACGTTCCTCCCGAAAGGGCGTCCACCGCATGCTGATCGTTGGGATCTGCTCCGCCCTTCTCCACGGCAATGGCCACTACCCTGCCGGTACTGTCCAGAATATGTTTACCCCGAAACTGGGCTTGGAAGCCAGACGATGCAATCTCTGCACCCAAACCGGGCGTTTCGCTCTTGTGGTCAAACACGGCTCCATTGACCGTATCCCAATCATCAGCCAAGGCGATATATCCCCAGATCGGTCCCCAAAGGCCCTTACCCCAAATGGGAATCACATAACTGGTCTTACCCTGATCGTCACGGCTGACAAATACCGGTAACCGACGTTCAGCCTGCGGTTTATCATACTCCGCCTTCAGGTTGATCAACAAGTTGAAGGCATCAGCTCCATCGACACGGTTTCCGGCAGCATCAACCGCATAACTATCAACAATATATTTCTGATACTGTTCGGCGATATAGGTCGCCTTGTCAGACGCAGTATCTGCCCCCTTGCCCTGACCAACGGAACGGAGAATATCCCCCATCTTTTCGATTCGCACGTTTTCGCTCTGGATCTTACCCAACGACAGCGAAACGTATGAGAGGACCGCCGCCACAATAATCACCATAATCGAGGCGTACAGAATAATATATGTATTGCTATTCTTATTCATCTTCACTCCTCCTTACTTAACCGTTTTGAGTCGCCGTGTCCGTCTGCGGATATTGGCCCCGACCACATAATAGTCGATCAACGGAGCCACCGCATTCATCAACAGAATCGAAAGCATCATGCCTTCCGGATAGCCCGGATTGACCACCCGGATCATCACCGCCAGAACGCCAATCAGGAAGCCATAAATATATTTACCTGTATTGGTTTGACTGCCTGTAACAGGATCCGTAGCCATAAAGACTGCACCGAATGCAAATCCACCCATCAACAGATGATAGTAGGCCGGCATATCCATATAGGCATTGGCTCCGATCAGATTGAACAACAGTCCCATCAGATATCCTCCAGCAAAGACGCTCAACATGATACGCCACGAAGCGACACCCGTCCACAACAGAATGACGGCGCCAATCAAGATTGCCACTTTCGAGGTTTCACCAATAGAGCCGGGAATTGTTCCCAGGAACCACTCCAACGGCGAACCATGCGTCCAAACGATTTCCTGGGCGTGATTTAGCACGGCCGCTGCGGCATCACCCAGCGGTGTCGCACCAGAAAAGCCATCCACAACGCCCTCACCTTTGCTTAAACCGGCAATCCATACCTTTTCTCCAGAGATATAAGGCGTATAAGCAAAGAAAATAAAGGCGCGGGCCAACAGCGCCGGGTTAAAAATATTCATTCCGGTACCTCCGAAGACCTCTTTGCCGATAATCACCGAAAAGGCTGTTGCCACGGCTACCATCCACAGCGGAACATCCACCGGCATGACCAAAGGAATCAGCAAACCGGTTACCAAGAAGCCCTCGTTGACTTCATGGCCGCGAATCTGGGCTGAAATAAATTCGATTCCCAATCCGACCACGTAAGAGACAACGATAATCGGCAACACTTTCCAGAAACCAAACCAGAAACAGCTCCAAAACGACATATCGGGCATTCCGAAAGCACGGAAATGTTGCAAACCAACATTGTACATACCAAACAATAGGCAGGGCAACAAAGCTACCACCACTACGATCATCGTCCGTTTCAGATCCATTGCATCGCGAATGTGACTACCATTGCGCGTCGTTGTATTCGGCACGAAAAGGAACGTTTCAAACGCATCAAAGGTCGAATGCAATTTACCGAAACGGCCCCCGGGTTCAAAATCGGGTTTGATTCGATCCAATATTTTTCTCAATCCATTCATCACCGCAGGCTTAGTTCAGTTCCTTAATCATCAGATCGATACCCTGCCGCACAATGGCCTGGATATCATTTTTCGACGGATCGACAAACTCACACAGAGCCAGATCCTCATCAATCACCTCATAGATACCCAAATTCTCCATCTTATCGATGTCTCCGGCCAAAATAGCCTTGAGCAGATAGAGCGGATAGATATCCATCGGTAAATATTTATCGTAGAGTCCTGTCACCACAAAGGCACGTTTCCCGCCATTGAGGTTTGCATCAAGCACATATTTTTTATGGGGCATCAACCACGAAAAGTAGCTGTGCGAAACCGAGAATTTATTCAAGCGAGGCATTCCCCATCCCAACAGTTCGTAATGATCTCCTTCGGGAATCACCGTTACCTGGTTGCTGTAATAGCCCAGAAAATCATCCGTCGCAACAGCCCGGCCGGTCAACACGTTCCCACTGATACGGCGCACATGTGCCGTTGCATTCGTTAAGTCAGCGTCAGGGACAATACCCTCAATTTTAGCCCCAACAACTACCTGCAGATAGTGAGGACGTTTTACCTCGCTACCGGTTACGGCAATCACCTTCGTAAAATCGGGGCTTCCGGTTCGGAACAGTCGTCCAATCATAGCCACCTGCTGAATATCCACCGTCCACACCCGTTCACCTTTGTTGATCGGATCAATATGGTGGATCTGCACACCGACATTTCCTGCCGGATGAGGCCCTGCAAACCAATGTTTTTCGACATTCTCTATCTGATCAAGCACCCCGTGACTTCCATCTTTCAATCCCAAATGGACTTTACCAGGAGTCAATTTGGCCAACACGCAAAATCCCATTTGCAAATCATCCAACCGATCGCTCAAGACATAATTCATATCAGGAGCTAAAGGAGCCGAATCGAATCCAGAAACAAAGATGGCTTTTGGTGTCGTTGCCGCATCAGCAATGATACCAAACGGACGCTGCTTGATCATCGGCCAAAAACCAGCTTTCAGCAACACCTCGGTCACAGCCGCTTTATCGGCAGCCGCCAAATCGGGAATCTCAAAATGTTCCGCTGTCTGCTCTGCATCGGCTGCAACCACCACCTTCATGATCTTACGTTTTGCACCCCGTACAACGGCAGCCAACGTGCCACTGACCGGTGAACAAAAGAGCACCTCAGGATGATACTTGTCAAAAAACAGCGGAGTACCCACTTTGACGGCCTCACCCTCTTTGACCAGCATTTTCGGAATCACCCCTCGGAAATCATCCGGTACCAGAGCATACTCTCCCTGCAAAGGCTGCTGCACCTTCTCCTGCAGAGCCTCTCCCACCAGCGAAATGTCCAGCCCTTTTTTCAGTTTGATGACTTTCGACATGTCCAAATGTTATTTTGCAACTAAATCTATACCTATTATTCTTATGAGGCTTGACTCATATCCACCCCATCAAAAAGGTTACAATCCCAGTTTCGTTTTCACCTCTTGGGGAATGGAGTTTTTATTCACCATGATGGCTGTGGTTTTATACAGCACATAAGGCACTGACACGTACAAATACCCTTTGTATAAACCTTTATCACCCCAAGAGTTCTTCACCTTATAAAAACGATGTCCCTGCTGATCCTCAGCAATCCCGACAATCAGCATTCCATGATCGTCCGTCGTCTCATAATTATCGAATGCCTCCTGACGCATCTGTTGGGTAATACTCTTTTCGGGAGTAGGTCCCGTGGGGCCTTGTGACATCTTCTTCACCTCCTCTTCGGTCAGGTTAGCCCAACGAACGCGGTCCGATCCGCTGATCTCTTCCACATCGGTAACCGGAACGATCGCAAAACCTTTATTGAAGACAAACCCTTTTTCGCTGACATCTGCAGCCCAATTCACTGCATAGCCGGCCTCCAGAGAGTTGTCAATAACCTGCTGAAGCACCTCCAACGGCACATTGTAAGTCTGAGATGCGGTCCAGTTATCCGGAATCTCCAGTACAAACTTTTCATAGAACGGATGGTGAGTGAACGACGTCAACTGCACATACTCCTGAGGATCAATCTGACAAGCCTCCATCCAACTCTTCGGGGTATAACTTTTGCCATTGACGGTAAAGGTCTCAGGCATCTTACCAAAATAAGCATCCAGAATACCGTTCAGCCCCTCTTTCCATGCCGTGGACAGAGTCTTATTCGGAGCAGAGATGATCGCATTCATATAGGCCTGAATCACTGCATTCACTTCACCATGAACATGGTTTTTCGTACCATAATTCAACCCCGAGTAGATACTATCCGGCACAATGCCATACTGCGCCATCAGATAGGGAACATCATAGGAGATTCCACCTGCGTCCAAATTGGTCTTGCCATGCATACGGGCATACCGCAACGCTTTATCATAATAGGCATGGCGCACAATCCACATTTCCGAAAGGTCTAGTGTATCACCAGTTTCCCGTAAAGCATCACTCTCAATCAAAGCCATCCCAGAAAAACACCAACAAGTACCCGAACGGGATTGATCTTTCACAGAGGTAACCGGAACTGTCTTCAAATCCGTAAACTGATAGGTCTCAGGTTCTGTTGCTTTTGATTTATCTGCGGCTTTCGGACTTTTGGCCATTACCGACACTGCAGACACTCCTAATACAGCTATCAGAAACAGCGTTTTTTTCATATCAATCTTATTTCTTTGAAACATTAAAACTAAGTAACAAATATAATAAATCAACTTTATATAATCCAACTGCCAAACCAACATTTACCGCCAATTTGTTACCTTTGTTCTACTCTTTGTCATCTAAATCTGGTTATAGGTGCACCCACATGGTTTCGTTGTCCACTCCATACATCGACATACACACCCACAATCGATTGGGGGTTCCTGGAGCCTTGAATTCTTACCGAATTCCCGGAACAACGCCTTCAACAAACCAGGCATATGCTATTGGGATTCACCCATGGGATGCTGAAAAGATTCCGCCGGCAGAAGATAGTCACTATCAAGAAGCATTGTGTCGTGCCATGACCTCGTCATGCATAGCTATTGGCGAAATCGGATTGGACTATGCCACCGCCAAATCACCCGAGCAAAAACAACGACAACTGTTCTGGTTCGAATGGCAACTGCAAGCGGCATCACAACACACCCTACCGATTATCGTCCATTGTGTAAAAGCCTACAATGAGTTGATCTCGATTCTAAAAAGAGTCCCACACACAACCTCCATTATTCACGGCTTTATTGGCTCGCCAGAGTTGGCCAGCAGACTTTTACAGTCAGGTTGTTATCTCTCATTCGGGCCTCGTACTTGGGACTCACCCAAAACCCGACAAACTTTGCAAACTGTACCGCTCGACCGACTTTTTTTTGAAACCGATAACAGCCAACAAGCAATAACAGATATGTACATTGGAGCATCAGAGATAACTGGACACTCCATCCCATTGCTTCAACAAGCCACATCAACCAATTTCCAACATATTTTTGGATCAGACCTTATTACCATTTAATATACCCCAATACTCCAACTATGAACAACAACTGGCTCGAACGAACAGAACTACTACTCGGCACAGAAAAACTCGCCATGATTCAGCAAGCCCATGTATTGGTGGTAGGATTAGGTGGTGTAGGTGCCTATGCAGCTGAGATGTTGACCCGAAGCGGCGTAGGCAAATTAACAATCGTGGATGCCGATTGCGTCTCATCGTCCAACATCAATCGACAACTAATCGCCCTGCACAGCACTATCGGAACTCCCAAAGCAAACATTTTGGCAGAGCGGTTACGCGATATTAATCCCAACATCGAGTTGGATGTATTGCAGGAGTTTATCAAAGATGACATGACCGATGCACTGCTGGATCGCAGCCATTTCGATTATATTGTCGATGCGATTGATACGCTGGCACCCAAGGTCAACCTCATAAAAGGAGCATTGGATCGTAACATTCCGTTAGTCAGTTCCATGGGTGCAGGAGCTAAAACCGACCCAACCCTATTGGAAATCAAAGACATTTCCAAATCTCACCACTGTCCGTTAGCACACATGCTCCGCAAAAGGCTGCACAAATTGGGAATTCGGAGCGGTTTTCAGGTAGTATTTTCGCCCGAGCCAGTTCGTGAAGGCTCCATGATTCTATGTGAAGAAACCAACAAAAAATCGAATGTCGGTACAATCTCTTACATGCCAGCTCTGTTCGGATGTTATTGTGCTTCCGTAGTGATACGCGGATTAATTGGCGAAATGTAAAGGATACACATTCCTGTTCGATCCTGTACGAATGGCGTTTCCTGCGCCAAAACCATTATAACCTTATATAGGGTACAGTTTCTGTCTCCAGGCATGCCCCTTCTCATCGCGCATTCATTGCGCAGGGGAAATTGATTCCAACCCGCAACCTACTGCTAATAACGAACGATTGCTTCCTAACCAATTACAAAATCATTATCAAATAGAATCGCCCCCTCTGTACGTAATATATATCTATTCCCATGTACAGACCACACCACTTGAAGTCACAATTCCACACGCGACAACCCAATAAAAAAAATGCGGTGTGAAACATAATGTTCACACCGCATTTACTTATTAACTGAAACGTTTATTTCATATCTACAAGCACCTTACCAGTCATCTCAGCAGGCTGGTCAAGTCCCATCAGTTTCAAAACAGTAGGAGCTACATCAGCCAACACGCCATTCTGAACGTTCTTGACGCGATCTGAAACCACGACAATAGGTACCGGATTCAAAGAGTGTGCTGTATTCGGAGTACCATCAGCATTCTCTGCATGGTCAGCATTACCGTGATCGGCAATCAAGACCACCTCATAACCATTGGCTTTAGCAGCTTCGACAACCTCGCGAACGCAAGCGTCAACCGCCTTCACTGCTTTCACAATGGCCTCATACACTCCGGTATGTCCAACCATATCACCGTTTGCGAAGTTCAAACAGATGAAGTCGAATTTACCTTTATTCAATTCCGCAACCAAGGCATCTTTGACCTCATAAGCACTCATCTCCGGCTTCAGATCGTATGTTGCAACCTTCGGCGATGGAATCAGAATACGCTCCTCATTGGTGAACTTATCCTCACGACCACCATTCAAGAAGAAAGTTACGTGAGCATATTTTTCAGTCTCAGCAATACGCAACTGTTTGAGACCTTGCGAAGCGACATACTCTCCAATCGTATTGTTCACATTCTCTTTGTCGAAGAGGATATGCAAACCCTGGAATTTCGCATCGTACGGAGTCATACAGCAATAATACAACGGCATCTTGTGCATACCGAAATCAGCCATATCCTCCTGAGTCAATACAATGGTCAACTCTTTGGCACGGTCATTACGGAAATTGAAGAAGATAACCAAATCATCCGGCTGAATCAATCCCTGAGGTTTGCCGTCAGCACCTAGACAAGCGATCGGTTTAATAAACTCATCGGTAACTCCTTCGTCATATGATTTTTGTACGGCAGCTACCGGATCCGAAGCCGTTTCACCGACGCCATTAACCAACAGGTCATATGCCTCCTTAACTCGCTCCCAACGTTTATCACGGTCCATTGCATAATAACGGCCAACGATTGAAGCGATCTTACCGCCAGAGACTTTCAAGTGGTTTTCAAGAGTTTCAACAAACCCTTTACCACTGCGGGGATCGGTATCACGACCATCCATAAAGCAGTGAACAAAAGTGCGGTCACTTACACCATACTCTTTAGAGATATCACAAAGTTTGAGGACATGATCCAACGAACTGTGAACACCACCATCTGACAACAAGCCCATAAAATGGACCTGTTTGCCACTCTCCTTGGCATAAGTAAAGGCTTTGACAATCTCCGGATTTTTCAGAATCGAATTATCACGGCAAGCGATGTTGATCTTTACCAAATCCTGATAAACGACACGACCTGCACCAATATTGAGGTGTCCTACCTCTGAGTTACCCATCTGACCGTTGGGCAGACCGACATTCTCGCCGTCCGTACGCAACTCTGCATGGGGATATTTCTGCTCCAATCCCATGATATACTCGGGATGAGCGCAATACACTACATCATCATGGCCGTGGTCACCTTTGCCCCAGCCATCCAAAATCATCAGCAATACTTTGTTTGCCATAACAACAAATGCTTTAACAATGTTTTTCTTATTTCTATCCTATATCTCGCTCAAACGTTATTTACCGGCCAATTGAGCACGAATCAACTCGACAGCTCGCAAAATAGCTGCTTCGATTCCATCCTCCTTTTTACCGCCGGCTGTTGCAAAGAAGGGTTGGCCACCACCACCACCGTTGATCTCTTTAGCGGCTTCGCGAACTACCTGAGCAGCATTTACACCTTTGGCTACGATATCATCACCCAACATAATGGTCAAAGTCACCTTACCTCCTACTGTTGAACCGGCCACCATAACCAAATTCGGGAATTGCGGTTTGATACCAAACGCTACATTCTTAATAACATCTGCCGTAGCAGGAATCTGACGAGCAATCAGCATCATACCATCCTCCTCGACACATGTTTTGGCAAGAGTCTCTCTCAAAGTGGCAATACGTTCCTGTTTTGTCTCTTCGATCTGACGGCTCATCTCTGCATTTTCATCCAAAAGACGTTTAACAGCCTGTTCTACAGAAGGATTATTCAGAGCGTTCTGAACCGATTTGAGCAGATCTTCCAAATGATAGACAAACTCTTCAGCAGGAGCCCCCGTAACCGCCTCAATACGACGAACGCCAGCCGAAATAGCGCTTTCACCCAAGATTTTGAAGAATCCGATGTTTCCGGTCGCAGAAACGTGAGTACCACCGCACAACTCTACCGAATCGCCATACTTGACTACACGGACACGATCACCATATTTTTCACCGAACAACATCATGGCCCCGAGGGTACGAGCTTCATCAATCGGGCAATCGCGACGCTCCTCAAGCGAATAATTGGCCCGAATATCCCGATTGACCAAACGCTCCACTTCGCGGATCTGCTCATCGGTCACCTTCTGGAAGTGCGAAAAGTCAAAACGCAAATACTCTGGTGTTACCAACGAACCTTTCTGCTCAACATGTGTACCCAATACCTTACGCAACGCTTTGTGCAACAGGTGAGTTGCCGTATGATTATTGGCACTGCCAGCACGCAACTCCTGATCAACAACCGCATGGAAAGTAGCCGTAACATCCTGAGGCAACTGATCCACCAGATGAACCGTCAAGTTATTCTCTTTTTGAGTGTCCGTGATGCGAATAGTCTCACCATTTGCGGTGATTACACCTTTGTCACCCACCTGGCCACCAGAGTTACCGTAGAACGGAGTCCGATCGAACACCAGTTGATAATAGGTCTTGTTTTTCGTCTTCACCCGACGATAACGTGAAATACGTACATCGGCTTCCAACGTATCATAACCGACAAACTTGCTCTCGGCGATCGGGAAGAGTTCCACCCAATCATCCGTATCAACAGCTGCTGCATTACGTGAACGCTCTTTCTGCTTTTGCAACTCTTTGCCGTATGCTTCCAGATCAACCTTCATGCCGTTTTCATGTGCAATCAGCTCGATCAAATCGATCGGGAATCCATAGGTATCATACAATAAGAACGCATCGCTACCGCTAATCGTATCCTTGTTGTCCGCTTTTGCTTTGGCAATCACGCCATCCATCAGGTTGATTCCGGTCGCCAAGGTACGCAAGAAAGCACTTTCCTCCTCTGCGATCACTTTGGTGATCAACTCTTGCTGGGCTTTCAGCTCGGGGAACTGATTTCCCATCTGCTGTACTAAGCCATCCACCAATTTGCACATGAACGGCTCGTTGAATCCCAAATAGGTATATCCGTAACGCACTGCACGACGCAAAATACGGCGGATAACATAACCCGCTTTCACATTGGAAGGCAGCTGACCGTCCGCAATCGAGAAAGCAATAGCTCTCAGATGGTCTGCAATCACACGCATAGCAACATCAGCTTTGGGATCTACACCATACTGTTTACCTGCCATCGCAGCCAAACGCTGAATAGTAGGCTGGAACACATCCGTATCGTAATTGCTCTGTTTACCCTGCAGCACCATGCACAGGCGTTCAAAGCCCATACCGGTATCGACATGATGCGAAGGCAGCGGTTCGAGCTGTCCATTGGCTTTGCGGTTGAACTGCATGAAGACCAGGTTCCAAATCTCGATCACCTGCGGATGGCCGGCATTGACCAATTCGCGGCCGGGAAGTTTGGCACGCTCCTCTTCGTTTCGCAAGTCATAATGAATCTCGCTGCAGGGGCCGCAGGGACCGGTATCACCCATCTCCCAGAAGTTATCATGCTTGTTACCCAACAGAATATGATCTTCGGGCAAAAATTGTTTCCAATAATTATAGGCCTCGCTGTCACGGTCGATTCCCTCTTCAGGGCTACCCTCAAATACGGTAGCATAGAGGCGATCTTTGGGCAGTCCATATACATCGACCAGCAACTCCCAAGCCCAGGCAATAGCCTCTTTCTTAAAATAATCTCCGAAAGACCAGTTGCCTAACATTTCAAACATGGTGTGATGGTAGGTATCATGTCCTACCTCCTCAAGGTCATTGTGCTTGCCCGAAACGCGCAAACATTTCTGCGAATCGGAAACCCGATTGTGTTTGATCGGCGAGTTCCCCAGAAAAATATCCTTAAACTGGTTCATGCCCGCATTGGTAAACATCAAAGTGGGGTCATTCTTAACCACCATCGGAGCAGAAGGCACAATCAGATGCCCTTTGTTCTTGAAAAATTCGAGAAATGTCGTTCTGATTTGATTCGAGTCCATAACAGATATACTATCCGGCTGTTTTGCAGCGTTAATATTATGCGTTCAAAAAGAGGTTGTAAAATTACATAAAATCGTCTAATTTTGTTGTGCAGAGTGCACAGAAAATGATTTGATGGCCAAAAATCGATATAAATTTAACCCTCAGACCCTCACTTACGAGGTAATGACCATACCGTTCCGGATCAAATTCTATCGGCTGTTGCGCAAGATCCTGATCGGTTTTATTTTGGCTTCAATTGTCAATCTGCTTTTTTCTTTCTTTTTTTACACTCCCAAAATGTATCGTATCAGCAGAGACAACAACGAACTGCTGATCAAATATAATATACTCAACGATAAACTCCAGGCGGCTACCACACGTCTTGAAGAGATCAGACATCGGGATAACAACGTGTACCGTCCTCTTTTCGGTAGCGACACAACCAACATCCAAGGTGTTTTCACCCCATATCCCGACAGCAAATACCACCATTTGCAAAACGATCTCTATACACCTCTGATGCTCACCACGTGGAAAGAGTTGGATGCCATGACTCGCTTGCTCTATTTAGAGTCAAAATCTCTCGATGAATTGGAAGACCTGAGCAAAAATAAAGAGTTGATGGCAGAGGCTATTCCGGCCATCTGGCCCATCAATAAACGGAACTTACGAGGCAACATCGGAGCTTTCGGGTCCCGTCGTCATCCGATCACAGGAAGAATTACTGGTCACCAGGGGATCGATCTTGGCGGCCACATCGGCGACCCCGTTTATGCTACAGGTAACGGCCGTGTGGCTTATGATAATGAAGGTTCACGAGGTTACGGAAAACAGATCTTGATCAACCACGGTTTCGGATACAAAACTCGATACGCCCATTTGAATAAAATTTTGGTCACTCCCGGACAGTATGTCCGCCGAGGTGAACTCATTGGAGAATTGGGCAACACGGGACGCTCGACAGGGCCACACCTGCATTACGAAGTAATTTATCGGGGGATGCACGTTGACCCGCTCAACTACTTCAGTCGTGACATGAGCGAAGAGGAGTTCATCAAGATTGTCGAATCAGCACAGGCCACCACTTTTGAAACGGAATAAATCACATGGAACAGTCGAAACAACACATCCGCTTCAAAGAGCTCGTACCACACTGGCACGAACAGAAACTCACTTTCCGAAAAAAATTCTGGAGAGCTGTGATCCATGTTTTTGCATGGATCGGTATGGCTATACTCTATTATATTGCATTCTCATTCTTTTTTGACACGCCTGTCGAGTACAACATGAAATCATCGACACGATTGTTGAAAAACGAATATAAAGAGTTGAACGCACGCTACGACACCATACAGAAAATACTGGATAATGTAGTTGAACGTGATCGTCATGTTTTCCGTACACTGTTCGAGGCTGATCCCTACAATTTCGATAGTGATTATGAAGAGAAAGAGCTGGCCGAGCACGACGCCCTGCTATCAAAAACCAACCGCGAGCTGGGGGATCTTTTCTTCTCGAAACTTAATGCTCTTGAAAAAAGCACAGGAGAACAACTGTATCTCATTGCAGAGATGGAGCAACATGTCGATTCACTGCAGGGAAAGTTAAATAACATTCCGGCCATCCAACCTGTTATCAACAAGGATTTAACCCTCCTAACCGCTTCGTATGGCATGCGTATTCACCCTTTTTATAAAACGTTAACCGCACACCAAGGTGTCGATTATACGGTTGGCGAAGGATCACGCGTATTCGCCACAGCCGATGGCCAGGTTAGTCGTGTCATTACCCAACGGGCCTCTTCGGGAAATACCGTTATTATTAACCACGGTAACGGTTACCAAACCTCATACAGCCACTTGGGTAAAATTTATGTCAAAGCAGGCCAAAAAGTACGCCGTGGAGATATCATTGCCCAATCTGGAAATACAGGTCTTTCTTTAGCTCCGCACCTGCACTATGAGATTATCCACAACGGAATGCGAGTCGATCCTGTTCACTACTTCTTTATGGAACTGGATTACAAAGATTATCGGAAAATAATCCGCATCGCGATGAGTGGCATGCAATCTTTCGACTAATTTTCTCAAAAAAGATTACAAATTCTCCTTTATACCCCTATTTTCCATAGGGCTTTTTGTCTTTTCAAAGCTATTTTCCTACATTTGCCCCTATATAAACTTTAATCCAAAACGAAATTATGGCAATTTTACGCTTCAACGCATTGGATGAAATATCCCGTCGGGAGTTAATCGAGACCAAACTGTCGAATAAGAAAATATCGAGTTATTTCGGAGCCGATGTATTCGATCGTGAGACGATGCGGCAATACATTGCAAAAGATGCTTACGAAAGTCTGTGTAACGCGATTGACGAAGGCCGTCGTATTGATCGCAAATTTGCCAACCAGATCGCTCAAGGCATGATGAATTGGGCTTTGGAGCGTGGAGCTACCCACTATTCGCACTGGTTCCAGCCCCTAAACGATTCAACAGCCGAAAAACACGATGCATTTTTTGAACCTATGCAAGGCGGTGGTTCATTCGAAACATTCAAAGGAGAACTGCTCGTCCAACAGGAACCCGATGCTTCCAGCTTCCCCAACGGTGGATTGCGCAATACGTTCGAAGCTCGCGGTTATTCAGCTTGGGACCCTTCATCTCCTGCATTTATCTTAGACAAAACACTCTGTATTCCGAGTATTTTTATTGCATATACCGGTGAAGCTCTTGACTTCAAGACACCTTTGCTCAAATCCCTGCAAGCCGTAGGGAAAGCCGCAGAAGATGTCTGCCAATATTTCGATAAGGATGTCAAGAAGGTCAATGTCACGTTGGGATGGGAGCAGGAGTATTTTCTCGTGGATGAGGCTTTGTTCCTTGCCCGCCCTGACCTGATGCAGACCGGCCGTACCCTGATGGGACACATTGCAGCCAAAGACCAACAGCTCGATGACCACTATTTTGGTGCAATCCCAGGTCGTGTCCTCGAATTCATGAAAGAGTTTGAAGAGCAGGCGTATCGCTTGGGTATTCCCATCAAGACTCGCCACAATGAAGTGGCCCCCAACCAGTTCGAATGTGCACCGATGTTTGAAGAGGCCAACATCGCTGTCGATCACAACACATTGCTGATGACCGTGATGCGCAAGATTGCTCTCAAACATAAATTGCGCGTTCTTTTCCACGAAAAACCGTTTGCAGGGGTCAACGGTTCAGGAAAACACTGCAACTGGTCCATGATGACCAATACGGGAGTCAATTTGTTGGCTCCGGGCAAAACTCCGAAAAACAACATCCAGTTCCTCACCTTCTTTGTTTGCGCCATCAAGGCTGCTAACGACTATGGTTCACTATTTATGGCTTCGATTGCCACTCAGTCGAACTCGCACCGTTTGGGAGCACACGAAGCACCTCCAGCTGTCATGTCGGTATTTACAGGCTCTACCCTGTCGGCCATGCTCGATTCTTTGGAGGAACGCGTGAGCGATAAGAAGATGACTCCAGATGAAAAAACCGATATCAAACTCGACATCGGTAAGATTCCTGACATCTTGTTGGATAATACCGATCGAAACCGCACCTCGCCATTTGCCTTTACCGGCAACCGCTTTGAATTCCGCGCAACGGGTTCATCATATACCTGTGCAGCACCTCTGACTGTGATCAATACAGCGATGGCTGAAGAGTTGATCCAGTTCAAAAAAGAGGTGGACAAACTGATCGACAAAGGCATCAAGAAGGATGAAGCGATCCTGCAGGTAATCCGCAAATACATCATTGCTTCGAAAAAAATCCGTTTCGAAGGGAATGGATACAGCCAAGAATGGTTGGATGAAGCCGCTCGGCGCGGTTTGGAGGGAATCAGCAGCATTCCTGAAGCCTTTAAGCTGTTTAACCGTCCAGAATACAAAAACCTCTTGCTCAAACATGGGGTTTACAGCGAATCGGAGATTCACGCTCGTTATGAGATTAATTTGGAGATTTTGGTCAAGAAGATCCAGATTGAATCACGAGTACTGGCCGATATGGCAGCCAACCATATCGTACCGACTGCGATTAAATATCAGAATGTGCTGATTCAAAATGTTCGCGGCTTGAAAGACATTATGCCGGAAGAATACCAGGAGTTAGCCGCTGAGGAGATTCTTGCAATCACCAAGATTGCCAAGTATGTCAAGTCCATCCGTGAGAACAATCGCCAAATGATCAATGCGCGTAAGAAGTACAACCACACAGAGGACCTTGAGGAACGTGCAAATGGTTATTGGAATGAGGTTCGTCCGATTATGTTGGTAATCCGTCAGGCAATCGACAAATTGGAACTGATTGTGGACGACGAGCTGTGGCCACTGCCCAAATATCGCGAAATGATGACGATCAACTAATAAAGCACCTGTTGCTAAAACAATAAACGGAGCCTATGCATAGGCTCCGTTTATTGTTTACTGACATCGCTATAACTACATTATATCTTTACCTGACAATCACAATAAAATAGCTCTAATTACTTATTCCTTAAAATTGTATAACAAAGAATCGTACACAACTCACCTACGACATAGCTCCTTAAAATCACAATATGTACATGGTTCAGGACTGGTACACTGTTTAAAAGGAATCGAAAAATCGAATAATTCAGCCAACGTTTTTTGTAAGTTTTCCTGCAAAGTATCTGCATACGGCAAAAACGACTGCACAGGAAGCCCTTGATGAACCAAAAGAGGAGAATATTCCGCACTATTCATCTGACGCACTACATACAACGTCGGCTGCACATCCATACCTGTAGTGTGATGCACCATCATCGAATAGAGCATCGTCTGCAATACGGGCGCATTGCGAGTTTTCGTATCCGCTGCAAACAACGCATCCACATCACTAAAGACCTGCTTGGGAGACCCTGTCTTATAATCTACAACTCGGACTTGACCATTTTCCAATCGATCCAAACGGTCTGCGACTCCTTTAAATAGCACCGAGTGAGGCTCTTCATTGAGCATGAAGGTCACCGGTGCTGAAACAGGCTTTTCCAACTCTTCGATCACGAAGCCGGGATGTTCAACATCGTAAGCCAAAATGCAACGATTAATATAATAGGCCACAATTCCATGTACCAACATTACATTACCGTCATACTCTTCGGCCTTGTGAGATAAATCATGCAAATATTCTCTGTTGACAGCATGAGTCACCGCATCGATTACCTGCTGCGATCCGATCAGCTTTCGAATAGATGGAATTGGATCAGGATTTCCAATCAATGGTTTGTATAATAGCTCGATGGCTTTATGCAAAATAGTACCGAACATTGGCAAATCAATCTCTTCAACAACTTCCTTTTCAGGAGAGAGACGTTCCAATCTCTGCAGGCAAAATTTGAGTGGACAATCCAAATATGAATAGAAGGATGTCGGAGAAAAAGCCTTTCCTCCATCATCTAAAAAGGCTCGTAATCGTTCTGCAATAGTTCCTGTTTTCGGGATTTCGATCGGTTGATTCTGTACAAGGTTTACACTCAAAGAGAGTGTTTTGCGTACGACCTCATGACTCGATTCATAATCCAGCTGATAGATATATCGACTCGGCTCACCTGTATGACGCTCATCACTCAATGAACAGTATGCAATGTGCACAATTGATGCTCGTTGCAACAATCGATAAAAATAGTAGGCATACACCCCTTCATGATGCATTGGTGTTGGCAATCCGTACGCCAAACGAAGATTGTGTGGTATAAACGAAGATGTAGTCGCCAAATTTCCCGGGAATGTATCATCATTGGCTGAAAGGATCAACACATGATCAAAATCGAGGTTTCGTGTCTCGAGAATTCCCATAATTTGAACGCCATTGAGCGGTTCACCACTATAAGGGATACGAATGCCTTGTAAAATTTTCCGTAACAATGAGGCAAAAATGGGAATGGTAATCTCTACGCCACTATCTTGCAAAGAGTTCGTAATCTGACACAAAGTATCGATAATCGTTGAAAACATCTCCCGTCTCAACGCTCCCTCTGCCACATCACTACGACTACCTATTTCGGCTAAAATCCGTTGCAGATATTCCGACAGACTTTGCCAATTATCCACAGCCGTAAAAATCAAACTTGCTGCACCAGGAATCGACAACTGTTCAACATCCACATATACACGTTGACGTTTCTGAATGTCCGCCACAATCTCTCCGGCACGAACCGAATCCTGCTCCAGAACGTATGGATGAGTAAGAATTCCATCGACATCACTATGGTAGAACTGCAACATTCCATCCCGTTTACGGATCCGTTTACGGCGTTGCAACTCCAATAACCTTTCAACAAACGAATAGGCCGTTGTCTGTCGCATCGGATACCCCATCGTTACGTTAAATTTGAGTCCATCAAAATCAGGTAACGAATACAAAACCGGAAGCAGCAAACTTTCATCTGTCAATACAATGGCGGTCCTTTTGTCAAGTTTGATCCCCCTCCTTGTCAGATCCGATAAAAATTCATGCACATATTTGCATTGCAGGCTGTCTGACGGAGAAGATACTGCAACGATCTCTTTGGATTGAACAAAATGGGAATGTGTTCCCATATCGTAAACAGCAGGATATTCCCGTATGTCTGAGCGAAGGAAAAGCCCCGCTTCATGGTCGGGATTATTCACATAATATTCGTCCCAGTCCCACCAAAACTCTGCTCGGCCACTATTTTTCAACCAGGAGAACAATCTCTTTTCACAGGTCGATAATGCATTGAATCCGATAATCACATAGCGACTATCTGGCGCAGGAAATTGCTCAGGCAAATTATTAGCCATGATTCGTTCTGCAGCCAATCGATGCACCATCCCCTCATAAGCAAGCCCTTGATTAAAAAGATTTTGTCTATACTCTTGATAGATCGTTCGGAGCGTTCGCCAAATCGATATGAACTGCTCCTTCTCCTTCGAAAAGTCCCCTTCTTTTCCAAAGCTCTGCCAACAACGGGTAATAATGGCAATCTGCTCAGGTGTCAAATAGGAGCGATAATCTTCCAATTCCCGCAAATCACTGATATTAGCAAAAAGCATATCAGCGTTGATCAGATACTTATCAATCTGATCGAAATCTGACAGGAGCATATCGCCCCAAAAATAGAATTGGTCAAAGGTTTCGTGATGATACCGACTGTACACTTTGTACAATTCAGTGACCAACTTAATACGATCACCGCAATGGATACCCGCGATCTGTTGCATCAGATCGTTAATCTCCACAAAACGAGGTTGCCATACCGGTCTCTGAGTAATTTTAGAGAGAGAGTCGATAAAAAAAAGCTGGGCACGGCGGCTGGGAAATAACAAAGTCAACGAGGAGATATCATCCCCGTAACGCTCATACAAAGAGGCAACCACCTCATCGATAAAGCTACGCATAATGCTCTCTCGGAAGTTCCTCTCGGATGCAACATATCCGTTACAAATTGCTAACGATTCGTCTTTGTATGAAGTTGCACCTCGTGTAAAGGAGTTGATTATATTATATTACATTATAAAAAGGAGAGAAAACCGCAAACCTATTTACCGATATTGTTTACGGTTCCCATCATCTTGGTCGCACTACGATAAATTTCGGGCTCGCCTTGATAATACACTGCACCACCTGTATTGGCTACCACTTGAATACGTTCGACAACCTGCACGTAGGCCTCTGCACTGGATACAGCCTCCACCCGTACATCCTGACAAACCATTTGGCGCGCGTTCACTTTGGATTTTGCTGAAGCAAACAAGGTGCTATATTTTGCTGAACCTGTCAAATTGGCTACAGAATTCCCTCCGATTTTCAAACAGATATCCTTCACATTCAGGTCTGCACTAAAGATCGCACCTGCATCCATATTCACGTCGATCATTCCTTGAGTCAATGTTCCCTGAATGGAAACACTCGCTTCAGAAATTTTAATCTGGGACAACGACGTATAGTAGATTTTGACCTCACCATTGGCATCTTTATCTCCACCGGGACGTAACTGGATTTTGAGCGCACCATCCTTTACACCCCACACAAGACGATTGCTGTTTGTACCATGCAGCTTAACCGTTAAATAAGCTGAATCAGCACGAATCAACTCCACATGCAAATTTCCCGACAGATCCACGGTAGTAAACGGATCCAAACGTTTGCTGACAATAGACTGCTGTGCTGATGCAACCCACGAAATGGTCATAGCCAAAAACAGCAATGCGATTTTTTTCATAACCTGAATTTTAAATTTTGCTTTACACAAATATAAACTTTTGCGTGGGAATTCACAATCTTTCCCGTAACTTTAGAGTGCAATCCGAACTTCGGACTAATCATTCAGCACTATATTCAAATGGGCAGCATCCATATCGTCAAAGCTTCTGCAGGATCAGGTAAAACCTTCCAACTCACATACGAATATATCGCTCGAGTTATCGAAACACCGGGACTTTATCGCAACATCCTGGCCGTGACCTTTACCAATAAGGCGACAGAGGAGATGAAGCAACGTATTGTCAGCAAACTGAATGAACTAGCTCAAGGTTGCCCAAACGAGTATGTACCCATGCTCGAGAAACGGTTGCATTACACTCCGGAGCTGATTCGTCAGCGTGCTGCAGAAGCTCGGACCAAAATTCTGCACGACTACAGCCACTTTAATATACTCACCATAGACAAATTCTTTCAACGCATTATCCGGGCATTTCTCAAAGAGTTGGATATCGATGCGAATTTCGCTCTCGAACTTCAGACCGATTCTCTGTTAGACAATGCGATAGATCGCCTGATCGAGAAAATTGCTGAAGATAAGGCATTACGTCGATGGATTACGGCTTTTGCTGAAGAGAATATTGAAAATAATAATTCATGGGATCTTCGTACCAAGATCCGTAATTTGGGAGTTAAGCTCTTCACTGAACAATACAAAAGTTTACCGGAAGCCTGTCCTAAAGAGACTATTTTAGAGACCATACGTGAGGCTCAGAAGAAGGACCGCGCCCTACTTCAACGCTGGAAACAGCTTGGAGACGAAGCGTTAAAAATCATTGCAGATCACGGTTTGAGCTGTGATGATTTCAGTTATCGTAGCGGTGGCTTCTCAGGCTACCTGATCAAGGCAAGTCAAGGTAAATTCGATGCATATGGCCCTCGCGTTACCGACGCCATAGCATCTGATGAAAAATGGTACAAAAAAACGTCTCCGCGCAAAGCGGACATTCAAGCCATCATTCCACTGGTTCGTCCATTACTCGAATCTCTCTGTAAGCTGTACGACGAGAATTACCGGTTTCACAACACACTGGTACAGATACAACAAAACTATCGCAGCCTGGCTCTGTTGACCGATCTCTCCGCAGAAATCGACAAGATTTGCCAAGAGCAAGGTATTATGCCTATCTCGGAAACAAACGGTTTGCTGAATCGCCTTATCAGTGGCAATGACACCCCTTTCATTTACGAAAAGGCCGGGAATACCTACTCTCATTTCATGATTGACGAGTTTCAAGATACGTCACAACAACAATGGAAAAACTTTCTACCACTGCTTGATAATGCGTTAGCGCAAGATGATCGCTCGCCTGTTTTATTGGTTGGGGATGTCAAACAATCGATTTATCGCTGGCGAGGTGGAGATTGGCGTATTTTAGGGCATGATGTCAATCAACATTTTCGTGAAATACTCGATCAAACACTTGAAGTCAATTATCGCAGTACAGGAATTATCGTCCATTTCAACAATGAGATCATCGATGCCTGTGTCCAACGGGACAACGAAAATCTGAATGCCCTGATCGCAACCGGCTATGACAATGGCTCTCTGACAAACTCTACCCGGACCGAATTACAAGATATGCTGATCAATGCGTATCACGAGCATAAACAACAAGGGCACAAAGCATTAAACGAGGGTTATGTCCGTATCACCAGCTTCAATAAGGATTTCAACGAAGAGGAAACGGAAAAGACACCGGTGATTGCCACCATCGAAGAGCTCCAGCAACGTGGTTATGCTCCGGGCGATATTGCCATCTTGGTACGGTCCAACCACGATGGAACAGAAATAGCCAAACAGTTACTCACCTACAAGACTGCACATCCAGAGTCTCCCTACTGTTACGATTTGGTAACGCAAGAAGCACTTACAATCGGGAATGCCCCTATCGCAACATTTATCATTGTCGCATTTAAATTGGCTTCGGTTCCAGATGATTCGATTCGACTGGCCTTGTATAACCAATATTTGAATCGAGACTTTGGCACTCCTCTACCGGATGAGGAGAGAACCTTTTTGCAGAATTTACGACTCAAAGGGATTGAAGAGGCGTTCGAAGAGGTGGTACTCCATTATCAATTACAAGAGCACGCCGAAGATATTGCCTATATACAGGCCATTCAAGAAATGGTACATACCTTCAGCACCTCGAAGATTGCAGATTTACCGCTATTTGTCAAATGGTGGGATGAAACCGGACATTCAAAATCGATCAACCTGCCTCAAAATCAACAGGCCATCACCATTATCACGATCCACAAAGCAAAAGGTCTGCAATACAAAGCAGTTATTGTCCCGAAATGTGCCTGGAACTTGACACCCCAACGTACATTACTGTGGGCATCGACTCAAGCGTCCAGTTTCGACGCATTGGGTGCTGTTCCGATCTCATACCGCAAGGATCTGATTAACACCTATTTTTCTGAAGATTATTATCGTGAAACTGTTCTGACCCACATTGACAACATCAACATCTTTTATGTAGCCATCACACGTGCCGAAGAGGAGTTGCATCTGATGTTTAAACACGACGACAGATCGACAAAAGATTCCATTAATGATCTGTTAGACTCCATTCTATCTAACAGTCGAACGGACGACCAGTCCACCATCAAATTGGGCGAAATTGAAGGCGTAGTCAAAGAGCTCGAAGACCGTGAAATTTACGAATTTGGGACACCCTTCCACAAACAACCTGAAGCTCTTGTACCTGTACAATCGTCAAGCTATCCGGTTCACAGACCAGATACTAAACTGCGATTTAAACTCGAATTAAACTCGCGACACAACGCTATTTTGATGAAGGCAAGGAGATTCCGTTAGCTCCCCGCAATTATGGTATTCTGATGCACAAAGTATTTGAAAACATCAAACATGAGGGGGAAATCGATGCACAACTTGCACTGTTGAGAGCCAATGGAACACTGACCGATGAAGAGGTACAACACTTGCACGACACCATTACGGATGCATTCACCAATCCATTAATTCGTTCCTGGTTCGATCCAAAATGGGATACTGTACGAACTGAAGCAGAAATAGTCGTTCCAAACGACAAATCCACGCTTAAACGTCCGGATCGCGTTGTCACGAAAGGGACCGAGGCTGTGGTTATTGATTATAAATTCGGATCAAACAAGGAGAAATTGCACTACATGCAGATAAAATCATATATGAAACTCTTGCGTCGAATGGGATACAAGAGTGTTCGGGGTTATCTGTGGTATGTCGAACTCAATGAGGTAGAAACTGTCGAAGCTGACCAAACATTCACTACTACCAAGTCTTAACAAGATAACTCTACCCTATATATAGAACAAATCCCAATTAAAATTCAAACCAGTCATTAGTGAGTAGGCACTCACATCACTGGTCTAATTTAACATCAATCACTTAACAATCAGCCATTTTACATCTAAAGACAGGAAACATATTTTAGTAAAGGCACTTCATAATAAGTGCTTTTCATACTAATCAAGACAAAAAAGAGGGCTACCAGATTGGCAGCCCTCAATCGTATCAATTAACTAATTAGTCGTTCAGTGAGAAACGTTTGTAAGCGACAACAGTTGCATCTTTGTCTGCGCCTTTGATATAAGCACCGACGGTGATCTTGTTGTTCTTAACCAAAGCCTGATTCAACAAGGTATTCTCATTGAGGAATTTGTTGACTTTTCCTTCGGCGATCTTATCCAACATAGCCTCAGGTTTACCCTCCTGGCGAGCCTGCTCACGACCGATCATACGCTCGTGCTCAATCACTTTAGGATCACAATCGGTTTTGTCAATCGAAACAGGAGCCATAGCTGCAGCCTGCATAGCTACATCTTTAGCAACCTCTTTGTCGATATCTTTGTTGAAACCAATCAGGGTACCCAGTTTGCTGTTCATGTGAATGTAGGTCACGCACATCGGAGCCTCGATCTTACCATAGTAAGCCAATTCAACCTTTTCACCGGTCTGACCTGACTTCTCAGTTACGATCTCAGCAACGGTTTTACCATCTTTCACAACAGCCAACAAAGCCTCCAGGTTCTCAGCATCAGCCTCTACAGCGATGTCAAGAATTGATTTGGCAGCAGCTACGAAATCAGCATTCTGAGCTACGAAGTCAGTCTCGCATGCCAAGCAGAGCATATAACCTTTCTGACCAACAATCTTCGAAGTTACAACACCCTGAGTTGCGTGACGATCAGCACGTTTTGCAGCAACCAGTTTACCTTTTTCGCGGATAATATCCTTTGCACGTTCGAAATCGCCTTCGGCCTCTACCAGCGCTTTTTTGCAATCCATCATGCCGGCTCCGGTCATCGCACGGAGTTTGGCAACATCAGCAGCTTTAATATCCATTGTCTTTTTCTTTTTTAAGCAATTTCGAATTATTCTGCAGCCTCAGCTTTGGGAGCTTCAGCCTCTGCAGCAGGCGCTGCTTCAGCAGCCGGCTCAGCTTTTGCTGACTCAGCCTTTACAGCCTTTTTCAAACGAGGTTTCGGCTCTTTCTCTGCTTTGGCAGCAGCTTCAGCAGCCTCTTTCTCTTTCTCGAGCTTGCGTTCTGCAAGACCCTCTGCAATCGCACCGGTTACAGCCTCGAGGATAACAGCCACAGATTTGGTAGCATCGTCATTTGCCGGAATTACATAATCGATATCCGTAGGATCACAGCAAGTATCAACCATTGCAAATACGGGGATGCTCAGGCGTTTTGCCTCTTTCACGGCGTTTGCCTCTTTCTGCACGTCCACAACAAACAGGGCGGCAGGCAGACGGGTCAGGTCAGCAATAGAACCGAGGTTCTTCTCGAGTTTAGCACGCTGACGGCTGATTTGAAGTTTCTCTCTTTTGGAAAAGTTGTCATAAGTTCCATCGGCCGTCATCTTGTCGATCATGGCCATTTTCTTGACAGCTTTACGTATTGTGGGGAAATTGGTAAGCATACCGCCCGGCCAACGTTCCGTAACATACGGCATGTTGACTGCGGATACCATCTCCGCAACTACATCCTTAGCCTGTTTTTTTGTTGCAACAAACAGGATACGGCGACCGCTTTTAGCGATCTGTTTGAGTGCGGATGCGGCCTCATCGATCTTCATCACCGTTTTGTGAAGGTCGATGATGTGGATTCCGTTTTTCTCCATGAAAATATATGGAGCCATTTTAGGATTCCACTTTCTTTTCAGGTGACCGAAGTGAGCTCCGGCCTCCAACAATTGATTAAAATCAGTTCTTGGCATTTTGATTAACTGTTTAAATCTGTTTTAATTCTCTTTACATCAATCGCAGCGGTAGTGTCCTTGACAATCCCCGCGATTTTCCGCAGAGGGGCAATAACCGAGTAGTGCAACCAGAATCGCAGTCTCTGAAATTTGTACCCACTCTGTGCTCCACAGGCGCAGATATTAACGCTTGCTGAACTGGAACTTGCGACGTGCACCGGGCTGACCGGGTTTCTTACGCTCAACCTCACGCGGGTCACGCGTCATGAAGCCGTTCTTTTTGAGCACCGGACGCATCTCTGCATCGATTGCGCAAAGAGCACGAGCGATACCCAAACGGGCAGCTTCAGCCTGGCCTTTGATTCCGCCGCCATCGAGAGTGATGGTGATGTCATAGTTTTCAGTAGTCGAGGTGACCAGCAGAGGCTGTTTTACGACATACTGGAAAATCTCCAGCGGAAAATAGGTATCCAGAGGCTTCTGGTTGATCGTAATGTTACCCTTACCGGGTTTCACGTAAACGCGAGCTACAGCAGCTTTTCTGCGTCCGACGGCATTTACAACTTCCATACTCATTACTTAATCTCGTTTAACTTGATAGTTTTGGGTGACTGAGCTGCATGCGGATGTTCGCTGCCGGCATACACCTTCAGGTTGCGAAGCAAGGCAGCGCCCAGACGGGTGCGAGGCAACATGCTTTTCACAGCCTTTTCTACGATAAATTCGGGTTTCTTGCGCAGATAATCGGCCGGAGTTGCATAGCGCTGTCCACCTGGATAACCGGTGTGACGCGTATACACTTTGTCCGTCATCTTTTTACCCGAGAACTTCACCTTGTCAGCGTTGATGATGATGACGTTGTCACCGCAGTCAACGTGAGGAGTGAAGTTGGGCTTGTTCTTACCACGCAGGATTTTGGCCACCTGCGAAGCGAGTCGGCCCACCACCGCGTCCGTAGCATCGATCAAAACCCACTCTTTGGTGACCGTTGCGGCGTTGGCGGAGATTGTTTTGTAGCTTAATGACTCCACTGTTTTACGTTTAAAAGTTAATACTTGTGTGAATTATGTGATCCATACCCGCATTTTGCGGGCTTGCAAAGATAGTGATTTTCCTTGAAATAAAAAAAATATCGTATTTATCGATAATTTCTTTCCAAATCAGGTTACTCTTCGTAGCCGAAACGACGCAATTGACGGTCGCTGTTACGCCAATCTTCGTTCACCTTGACAAAAAGTTGTAAAAAGACCTTTTTCCCCAAGAACTGTTCCAAATCGGCACGCGCCTCAGAGCCCACCTTTTTGAGTTTGGAGCCTCTATGGCCAATAATAATCCCCTTCTGACTCTCTCGCGAAACATAGATAACCGCCGAAATACGATCGATTGCAGGTTCCTCTTTATACTCTTCGATTGCAATCTCAACGCAATAAGGTATCTCCTTATCGTAATTAAGCAGTATCTTTTCACGAATAATCTCAGACGCAAAAAAACGGAGTGTTTTATCGGTCAAGGCATCTTTGGGATAATAGGGTTCACCCTCAGGCAGCATATCGAGAATCCGATCAAACAACCCTCCAATATTGAATGCATGAGCAGCCGACACCGGCACGATCAATGCATCTGGTAAAATCTTTTCCCACTCATCAACCAATTTCTCCAACTCCTCAGGCGTTGTCAAATCAATTTTATTGATCACCAAGATCGTTTTGATACCACTGAGGCGGATTTTATCGACATATTCACTGCGATGGTCTGTCCCTTCGGTTGCATCGGTTACATACAAAATCACATCGGCATCTTTCAATGCCCCCTGCACCACCTTCATCATCGATTCGTGCAGTTTATAATTCGGCTTGAGGATTCCGGGAGTATCGGAATAGACAATCTGAAAATCCTCTCCGTTCACAATTCCCAAAATACGATGGCGCGTGGTCTGGGCTTTCGAGGTGATAATCGAAAGACGCTCCCCCACCAAAGCGTTCATCAGTGTCGATTTTCCCACATTGGGATTACCGATAATATTCACAAAACCTGATTTGTGCATAATCTGTATGTATTTTGTTTTCTAATTTTTAGTCTTCAATCAATCCGGCAGCATGCAACCAATCATCTACAATGATGACATACACGAGTCGTCTGCACCAATTAAATCACTTGTGTTGCACAACATCGCTTTCTCGCGTATCCGTTTTAACAACTCACCATCCAACTGTAATCCAGTCCAACGGTAAATAATATAAGGTATTCGCCTAATTCCACCACAGCGATCGTCTCATTTTGTACCACCAGCTCTCCAAAAACTGGTATCAACCTCCGATTCGACCCGCTCTTCCACCTGATCCGGCAAACGCCAAAAAAGATCGTATCCGATAATCTTTTCCAAATCGTTTACACTCATGGCATAATCACCGAACTTACCGGAAATCTTCTCCTGATTGGGAAGTAAAAAGGCAATGGCATGGTAACGTCCATTCTGCCACACCAACAACGCTTTAAAATATCTGCGTGGCACACCTACACCTCCTTTGATCCTCGGCAAACCGGATACCAACACCGGGCCTGTAACCACATAAAGCGAATCATACTGTTTTGCCCATTTGCGGACCTGTTCTTCCAACAGTCGCCAGATTTGACGGTTAAGTGCCGGCCTCTGGGGTGAAACATTCGACAAATAGAAAGTTGCCTGATTCTCATCTGGTGTATCGTCACGATCGGCAGAGGGAAGCAGGTGTCCCCGATCATAACCGCTGCGAGTATAATCTCGATCACGAGCTGTCGGCCATCCACGTTGTACTACAGTCGGATCGCTGCAAAACGCATTCTGGCGCTCTGTTCCTTTGCGATTCACCTCTGCACGCGTCAACAGATAGGCAACCCATGCAGCCTGCCGATACATCGTATCATAGCAAAGCGTGTAACGAGCGGCCGCGTTCCGCAACACAAACGTGCTATCTTTATAATAAGGTAAAGCCAATCGATCTCCTCGTTTCAGCGTCTGTTGATCACATTCTGTATGATTGCCCCGATTATCCGATACAACTCCAGCCTTTGTACGGGCATTTGGCGACAACTGACCATCTTGCTGCGGACCTTTTTCACCATCTCGGTTCGAATGGCGGCTCTCACGCTGTTGGTTTTGGGAGTTGTGGCAACCATTATCCTTTTGATTTCCACTTTGCTGAGACGATCTAACATCGTCCGACTGAGTAGCCATCTGCGTGGTAGTTACTCCACCACGCGACCCAACCGTCCTTGTTCGGTATGAGACCCACAACAAAAGAGCCACGACACAGAACAACAATACAATTATTTTCCATTGCGTCTTTTTCGAAACACGACGCGTAGCTCGTTTAGGCATAATCTTTAACCGCTTGGAATTTTCTCCCAGTTGGACAAAGGTAAATATTTTCCTACCTTTGTCCCATATTTTACATGAAATTCAAGCAGAAACCCAACACGTATGGCCTCTTCGAACTTCGTTGATTATGTCAAAATTTTCGGACGCTCCGGCAACGGAGGATCCGGCTCCAGCCATTTCCGCCGCGAAAAATTCATCGAATTCGGCGGTCCAGACGGTGGTGACGGAGGCAAAGGAGGCAGCATTATTCTGCGAGGCAATAGCCAATATTGGACACTCATCCACCTCAAATACCAACGCCACATTTTCGCCGAAAACGGTGAACCAGGACGAGGTGCTCGCAGTACGGGAAAAAATGGCAAAGATGTCATTATTGACGTACCTCTGGGAACCGTTGCACGTGATGCAGAAACCGGCGAAGTAGTGGGTGAAGTAACCCAAGACGGTGAAGAGCTCGTTCTGTTACCGGGAGGTCGTGGCGGTTTGGGTAACTGGCATTTCCGCACGGCAACCAATCAAGCTCCTCGCTACTCTCAACCCGGAGAAGAGTGCCGTGAAGGTTGGTTCATCCTTGAACTGAAAATTTTAGCAGATGTCGGCTTGGTTGGGTTCCCCAATGCCGGCAAATCCACACTATTGGCAGCTGTTTCAGCAGCTAAGCCCAAAATTGCCAATTACGCTTTTACCACACTGGAGCCCAATTTGGGCATTGTCGAATACCGTGACCACAAATCCTTCGTGATGGCCGATATCCCTGGCATTATTGAAGGAGCACATGAAGGCAAGGGATTGGGAATCCGTTTCTTGCGTCACATCGAACGCAACTCGATTTTGTTGTTCATGATTCCGGCCGACACGGACAACATTCATGAAGAGTATCAAATCCTGTTGAACGAACTGCAACAATACAACCCCGAGTTAATGGATAAGCAACGACTGTTGGCCATCACAAAATGTGACCTGCTCGATGAAGAGTTGCAAGAGGCATTAGCCCAAGAATTACCCGAAGGGATTCCATCCATTTTTATCTCATCGGTATCAGGTTATCATCTCACCCAACTCAAAGATATGATTTGGGAAGCCCTGCAAAAGGAGAATCGTTAATTCTCCATCTTGTTCACTGCATATAGCATACTCTTGTTTCTTTCTCCGCAAAAAAAAGAGGTTGCTGAGCATGGAGTCTGCGAAGCACAGTCCGGACCATGCTCAATCATCATAACGCATTCCCCATAATGCATTCAAACACCCCACATCTCCAACACATCGTTTGCTTAAACACGCTTTTGCTTTTTGCGTTCGATGCGTTTTATTCAAATGCGCATAGGAATGTTATCTCAAAATCGCGGGGATTCCATAATCACATTACGGGCATCAATCACACGCAATTGATAGCTATTATTGAACCACCCGAGAATCCCCTCTACATAGCCACTTCTTATCGGTAACACATCATCGGCAAAACGGGCATAACGGCTGGTACGCACTAACAGAGTATCTCCGTCAACATTAACTAAATGTCGATTGCTGTCCGAAGCTTCGTCACACCAGGTCAACCCCAACTCTTCGTCCACAAACTGCACCATCTCAAAAGCGACAAAACAGCCGACATGTTTGGGTTCAAGTTCTGCAAAACGAAGTGTATCGGGCAATACAGGCTCGATTTCACCTCTTTTTGACAATCGTCCCGAAATATCAGTTTGCGAAATAAATCCATTCTGATAATCGGCATCTGATGATACACTACCCAACGTCACATAACCACCATAAGCTCCCACCACCAATCCCTGACATCGAATACGGATTGGCTGTCCAATCGGATAGGTCAAAAACAGATCATCTCCTGACAATTTGATCTCTATACCTCCTGTTGCATCCTGCACGACCAATCCGTAAGGGAATGTCCCATAACGGTCATTTGCCGTCACCACGCCCTGCAACTCCCAATCTTTGGTAATGGGTGTAGCATAACCCGTATAATAACCCTTCAGATAACTGATCGAGACAAGTGCCGTCCCCGCTCCAGGCTCACCGTCACCTCCTTGGGACGGATCGGGATATGGATCACTCTTCTCCACACACCCGATGCACAGTATTCCGAACAATAATGTCTTAAGGAATCGACTACTCCTCCACATCCTGCAGATCCCTCATTTTTAATTGATAGACCGATTTTCCATTGACCTTACCCTGCATCAAAATCCCCGTTAACGATACAGTACCGGTCGGTACCGTCTCCCCGGCAAAAGAGGCATAACCACTGGTTACGACATAAATCGAATCGGACTTTTCATCCCGAAATTTCAAATAGGCGCTTTGCGGAACTCCACTCGCTGAAAGTGATGCCGGCAGAGCCCATGTCGTATCGACAGCACCATCCAAATGTACCCCGTCAAACCGCACCAAGGTACCGAGCCACTCCTCTTTGAGCTCTCCGGCTTTTACCGGGCGTGGGATCACCTCTTCGAATCGTTCATTACGAAACAGATGTTTATCCACTACAACTCTATGATTCATATAATCGGTTTCATAGGCTGCACTGGCCAGCCCCAACTGCAACACACCATTCGTCATACCCAATGTTAACGAATCGACCACTACCGTTACCTGTTGTCCCAATCGATAAGTTGCATAGAGATCATACAATCCGGCACGTATCTCCACCGCTCCTGTTTCATCTTCAATAAAAAAGCTACGATAGAAATTACCGGACTGATCCGATGTCGTAACATATCCTGACACCACAACACTTCGTTGACCAACGACACAAACCGGATCATCCTGATAAAAAGTTCGCAACGTTGCAATATCCATCGTCGTAACCGGTACCGAACCAGATTCCGAATTTGGAGGATCAAACCGGTCGTAATCACAGGATATATTACTGAATAATAGCAACAACAAACCCACGAGCACACCGATTTTCATACACGAACATCGTCGCATAACACGATGTATTACAACAGATTTAACACATCTTATGTTAACAATATTTTGCATCAGAATCGGAAATTAATCGTCAGGTAATAGGTTCTCGGATAGGCATGATAATAGCGTGACGCCATCGGAGCCACCGTTCGGTCCAAACCGCTTCCGGTACGTACCATTCGCAACGGTTCATAACCGCTGTACACAATATGACGACGGTTGGCCAGATTGTTGACCGAACCGCTCAAGGTCAAATAACTGCTCTTAATCCGAAACGTTTTACTCACAAAAAGGTTAATTGTCGTAGCATCTCCGAAACGCTCCTGTGCGGTCATCTGAGCTAAAGCTGCCGGAGAGGTTGCATAATCCATCACCCGACGCATACGTCGTACCGGACTAATATCAATATAATTACTGCCCACATAATTCACAGAAACCGCTGCAGTCCACATTCTGGCACCAGAATAGCGCAACTCCCCTGAAGCTACCACTTGTGGAGTGTTTCCCAACCGATACCCTTTCATATATGCCGTTGATCCTTCAACAATCGGCCGGTTATCATGATCTGCATAAATGGACACTGCCGGATCACTTAAATAGAGGTTACGGCTCCACCCTCCTGCACCACGCACACTCCACCGATCGGTAATCCGCACAGTTACTCCCAGTTCAACACCGGCATACAGTTTATCAATTCCGCTCAACTCCATATTGGCATATTCTCCGGCCAAATCATCATAATAATGGCGGACATCCCCCTCTCCGCGGGTTGTGGTCACATATCCGCACAATCCAATATCGACACTGCGCCACGAGATCCGATATTCCAGTTCTCCTGCCAACAGATTAATCGGTCGGGGGTCGGCAACGGTCCGATTCTGATATTCCGGAGCCAGAAACAGTGCATCCGCCACCGGTGCTACATCACCATAAGCAACACGCATCTCCAGGGAGTGCGCCGGTGTAAATGCATAACCAATACCTCCTTTAAGCATATACTCCGTAAAATTCAACTTTTCAGAAGGTCCGAGAGACAGGCTACCGGGGAAAAGCTCCTTTTCGTAACGGCCAATCCTTGAGAAAGAGACTTGAGCGACTTGTCCACCCACATAACCATACAGTCCCAAATTCTGTTCGCTATGCAGATCGGCCAAAGCCCACGCGCCATACGAACTGTAATCCAGGTCGTAATTATACCCATACCGTTCACCCACACCGACCCGACGATTTGGATGTTGCAAATCATTGATCGCTTGATCTCCGTAATACTCATCGTCAATCAGGTAGGGATCGACATCCAACAGATAGTCTCCACCGATCAGATCCTCCAAACGTTGATAACGGGACACCCGATCATTACGCAGTTGAATGCCGCCTCTCAAATAACTCGCATTGTCCATCCGCCAATCAAAAGACGAATTGAGCTGAAAGCTCCGATTCGCCGTCACAGCACTTCCTACCACATAGGAAGCAGGAGATGCCGTGCCATGCTGATTGACATAATACAGCTCATTCCAATTGATTTGAGTCACATTGGGGTCTCTCTGACGCCATGCCTGCTCTACAGCATTAGCAACTTCGGGGTTTGCCTGATAGCCGGGCATATACCGATAATAGTCAGGCGTTGGGTTGGAGACACTGAACCAATCCAAAGCTGAATAACTGCTTTCACCACCCAAATAGGAGAACACTGTATGAATCTTAAAGTCCTCATCACGTTTGTAATCCCACGCCAAAAGCGCCATAGGTTGCTGAGATTTACGAGTGCGTGAGGAACGGATTCGACCATCCTGATACCCCCAATAGGGATTGTACAACGGATCACCGGTCAACTCAAAAGCCTCTTGAGTTGCGGCGCCCCGTACTCCACGATCTGATGGTGCCAATAAAAATGCGGCTGAAAGTATATGTTTCTTTCCCAACTTTTTGGCGATAGAAGCATACACGGTCCAATCATCCATATAGACGCCACGAATATGCTGATCCCTGCCCCAGCGCCGGGAACCAGCCCCAGCAATAGCCCAACCGCCTTTCATCCATCCGGACGATATCCCCGTCCGCACACCACCACGAAACCGACGGTCGGTAAACATCATACCAACCGATATACGTTTGGGAACGGTTCCTGCCATGCGGGAATAAGCACGAGTATCACCTAATCCACCCAGACTCCATGAGCCTGGAGCTAATCCCGTTTCAGATTCAACTGGTCCGTACGAATTGTAGATGGCACCCATCAAATTCCACTGTTGATTACCCGTCATCGGATCATACAGTGACACGCCATCGATTGAAAAATTACGATAACGATAATCGTAACCTCGCCGATTATAACGAACAAAAGAAAAATTGAAATCAGACAAAGCTGAAAATGCATCCGGATAGGCTTCCAGTGGCATGATCATCAATGATGCATACTCTTCACTGAATTGGAACTGCTCTGCACGACGGACCTCCTCATCGTAATCATCGGAGGTCAACACACCACCTTGTGCCAGCATCCGATACGGCACCAACATGACAAAAAGGACAATGAGGATATGTTTCATTGGGGTACCGTACATTACGGCCAAAGCTGGTTATTGCAGTTAACCGATTGATAGTTTCACTTCCTCCGATCAATTACTCCTAAAATAGCAAAATCAGACTAAAACATAAAATATTCGGATTGTTTTATTTCAATCACACAAAAAAAGAGAGAAGATCCAATAATGGCAAACTTTTTTTGTTTGATAATTGATTGATAACCAGAGATCGGAAGA